>Ga0210044_10007480_pt1 | contig 13918 bp, 17 predicted proteins | sample CryGey13umfilter_2_FD_183959 | JGI IMG/M metagenome (GOLD analysis project Ga0210044, IMG submission 183959) | Groundwater microbial communities from aquifer in Utah, USA - Crystal Geyser 4/9/14 3 um filter (SPAdes) (version 2) | ecosystem: Environmental > Aquatic > Deep subsurface >... | reverse complement strand
GAGATATCGTCGAGATATATCTGACCCCATCTCTAACGTAGTCGGGGGATTGTACAACTTTAAGCACGGGTACTGAGCTTTCTGAAAACGCTTGTTCGAAGATACCTAGTTATTTCGCAACAAGTCTTTTGATTATGTAATTATATTCGCATATGTCAGCAGGTAATCCTCCACCAGTATTTGAAACTCTGCCAGCACAAAAAAATTCCGACCAATTGTCAATTGTTTATCTTAATATGATGTGTGCACCAGATGCCGCCACCGCATTTAAGGCCAATGAAAACGATGCTTCTGCCCGTGATTGCCGACGAGTGGGCAGTTCTGAATTCTTTTCTGCACTAGCAGGCTTGCTTGTTAGTAGAGCAGCAAAAGAGGCTGGTGGAGGTGTTCTTTCGATTAAGTCGCTAACTTTTGAGGATGATACGGCAATTGCTACGCAAGAAGCACTTATGGCTGAAGTTTCTGAATTATTGAATGTCGATCGGGCAACGGTACTAGAAACTGCAGGTCAATCCTCATGCCACATTGTCTTGGGTGAAAATCCTGTGCAAGACTCGATTGGCGGTGAAGCTACTGTTATTTATGGGACCGAGGGGCTTGTAGTTGCTACCATGTCGGATGAGGGAGACATAATTTTTATGGGGGCAGTTGAAGATCTTGCTCGTGGAAGAAACAGAAGAGAAACAGATTACCGAAATGCAGTCCTCTTTCAAATGAGTAAAAATGGAATAAAACTTTTTGTCCCGCTCAATAATTTGCTCGATGCTGATGCACTTGTAGATTCCCCTAATATGCAACCAGATGATCGACTTACCTTAGAATTGGATTTAAAATGGGGGGTGTATCATTCTGAGGAAGGTGAGGATGAAAAATGGGGAGCTCTCCCGATGACTCTGGCAATAAAGCGGTACCCTGCTCCAGGAGAAGTTAGTATAGCGACGAAAGGAAAAAGGTTTGAGGCATTGTTGAGGGGAGTTTCTCCTCATCATTTAGGTATTGGAACAGATGCAGTACCTGTTCGTGGAACAACCAGAAAGTTTGATGATTATGCAACGGCCGAAGAAGATGGCTCCTTCAATCACGAGTTCGATGTCTTTCACCTATTAGGTTTGGACCCGGATACGTATAGGCAAACCCCAATGGCAATAAGAGCTTTACAATTGGCTCAAAGTGCAGCACACACAGCCAGAAGACTTTTGAAAACAACCGGTGAACCTTTCCATAATATACCGCAAATACCTAGATATATGGTTGCAAACAATCGGTCTTGTGCTTTATCAGAAATTGATGCTGTGTTCCCCGATTTCTTTGCAAGTTTGCAGGACGCATTTACCGTCGACCACGAAGGTGACGGTTTCCAGCTTTCCGCCGATGTGGCGAAAGGGATTCTGTCCCTCGTTCGCGCGATTACTCCTGAACTTCGGATGCAAAAGAAGAGTGTTACAGAGCCGGTAAAGAAATAGATTCTTGCTTTCTTTCGTTTTTCCTGTAGCATTCTAAATAACTTCAATTTTTTGTTATGAAAAGTCCCTGGTACACCTATTCCGTTTCGTACAAATGGCTTAAAACCGCCAGTAATTCTGGCAAAACCTATGACCTAGACAGTATTGCCGAACGTCGGCTGTATTATCAAGAAAAAGTTGGCCCAGAAATCGAGTTCCTGCGAGATTACTTTCGAAAGAATACCTTCTTAGCATGCTGGCTTGCACCGAAACAGGCGGGCAAAGGTACATACATGAATGGTCTTAAAGAGATTTTTGGCATGGACATGTTCACGCATATCAGTGTGGGAGATGTAGTACGCGCTGCAGACGTTGAATTCCAAGAAAAAGGCAAGAAATCAGAAGTCTACCGTTATGCAAAACAAAATTATCGTGGAGATCTGTACCTAGAGGAAGCGTTTGACGCATTAACGGGACGTTCGACAAAAGATTTAGTGCCAACCGAACTGGTCATGTCCTTCTTGCGACTTGCAATTCAAAAGAACGAAAAGAAAACTCTATTTATCGATGGATTTCCTCGGAACCTTGATCAAGTATCTTATTCGTTGTTTTTCCGAGAGTTGGTAAATTATAGAAACGACCCGGATTTATTCATCCTAATTAATGCTCCGCTCGCAGTTCTAGATGAACGAATGAAACAGCGCAGAACCTGTTCTAAGTGTGGTAATGCCCGTAATATGGCTCTGCTACCAACTAAAGAGGTCGGTTATGATGCAGAAAAGAAAGAGTACTACCTAATTTGTGATCTAACGGGCTGCAAAGGCGGCAGAATGGTTACTAAGGAAGGGGATTATTTGGGCATAGAAACAATTAAAGATCGAGTTTTGCTGGATTTGGATGTTATGAAACGGGCCAGAAAGCTGTACGGTATTCCTAAAATAGAACTATACAACTCGCTGGAAAAAGAAAAAGCTCTCGAATATTCAGATAAGTACGAGTTTACTGCTGCGTGTTGGTATCAGCACGACGCGCAGGGAAAAGTGACCATTACCAAAAAGCCTTGGGAAGTTAAGGATGGAAACAAGAAATACTTTAGTTTATTGCCTGCTGCGGTAGTGACGCAGTTAGTAAAGCAATTGGCGAGAGTGTTAGGGTATAAGTAGATTACCAGTCTCATAGTAAGGTGGTATAACAAGTGCAATTGTTGAGTAATCAATGGAGGGGAAGAGCTAATTGAATTTATCTCTGAAATTATATATAATACATAATGGCATTCGCACTTGGCGCGGCACTACCTGTAATGGAAAGTAAGTCTCTGGATGTTGCACACAACCCGTATGGAGCTGTTATGACTCAGGTTAGAGAGGTGCTCAATACTGTCAAGGCCAGACAATTGTTCGCGGAATCTCTTGACAATGCAGTGATATTGAGAAGTGCCGGGTATGTCGCTGATAGCTTGTTGGACAATCCTCAAGGTGTTAAGGTACTCGTTGCCCCGGAGAAAAGCGGTTCAGGTCCGATTTATTCGTCTGTATACTGTTCTGTTACTCCTGCTGAAGGTGTCCTTGCAGATATTTCCCAATTTGAACATGGAGTTGTTGAAATGGAGTTAAGATCAACTTCTGCAGACATGGATTATAGAGTAGGTGATGTCGCTTCCACGGTAATGATAAATCTCAGGAATAGGACAGTGCAGATTGGCCGAGTAAAAGGAAATACGCAGAGCTTTGTTTAACAGTTAGTTTGAATTTAGCGCATCAAGAGGATCTGCTAGACTTGACAGTTCAAAAATTTGTGCTATCCTATTAGCAGTCTTACGTCATGACTGCTAGAAATGAAAAAGAATGAGAACAAGAAAACACAAGAAACTACTGAGCAAGAACTTCAGCTTACCCAATTAACAGAACAGGTCGTTGACCTTGATACGAAATTACGTACCGCACTTGCCGACTTCCAAAACCTCCGCAAAGAGCTGGAAAAACAGCATGAAATGCGCGAATCAGTGATAAAAAAGCACGTATTCAACGATCTTATCGACATATTTTCCGATCTTTTCTTTGCGGTTGAACAACTTCCCGAAGAGCTCAAGAAAGATAGCCATATAGCGGGGATTGTGAATATTATGGCAAAATACAAAGACTTACTTAAAAATCACGGAGTAACCGAGATTTCTTTCGAGGAAGGCACAGACTATGATCCAAAATATGCAGAAGTGCTTGGAATTGTGAACCACAAGGAATTTGATAATAAAATTGCGCAAACAATTCAACCAGGCTTCCGAATCGGCGAAGTGCTTATTAAGCCGGCGCGAGTAATGATATATAAAAAAGATAACTCATAGCTATTAGCTCTTAATATGATAGGAAAATCATACACAAAGAGCCAATAGTTATAAGCTAGTATCTAGCAACTAATATCTAATATCTAACAACTAAATAATATGGGAAAAATCTTAGGAATTGATCTCGGAACCACAAACTCCGTTGCAGCCGTTATGCAAGGTGGAACACCACGTGTGTTACCGAACCAGCAAGGTTCAAATTTGACGCCGTCGGTTGTTGCCAAAGGGGCTGATGGCGAATCGATTGTTGGTGTAACCGCGAAAAATCAAGCGGTGCTTAATCCAAAAAACACTATTTATTCGATTAAGCGATTAATCGGACGTAGCTGGAAGGATAAAGAAGTGCAGCGCGATGTGAAACTCTTTCCTTTTGAAATGCGCGAAGACAAACACGGCGGAGTCGAAGTAAAAATGAATGACAAGTGGTACAAACCACAAGAAATTTCAGCGCTCGTCCTGCAAAAAATGAAACAAGACGCAGAAAGCTACTTTGGTGAAAAAATTACCGAAGCAGTTATTACGGTACCCGCATACTTTGATGATTCTCAAAGGCAAGCAACGAAAGACGCTGGTAAAATTGCTGGTCTTAACGTCCTCAGAATTGTGAACGAGCCAACAGCTGCGGCATTAGCCTATGGTGTTGATAACAAAAAGGGCGGTAAAATCGTTGTCTTTGACCTTGGTGGTGGAACATTCGACGTTTCTATCCTTGAAGTCGGGGATGGCGTTTTTGAAGTTCTTTCTACGAACGGAAATACACACCTTGGTGGTGATGATTGGGATCAAATGTTGATCGATATGTTAGCCAAAGAATTCAAAGACAAAGAAGGAATTGATCTCCAAACCGATAGTTCCGCGTTACAACGCTTAAAGGAAGCAGCGGAAAAGGCAAAGATCGAGCTTTCTCAGGCGCAAGAAACGAATATAAACATTCCGTATATTACTGCTACAAAAGAAGGTCCGCGCCATTTGATGCGAAAGATTACGCGTTCAGAGCTAGAGAAACTAACCCATGAGCTTATCGAAGGCGTAGAAGCACCATGCAAGAAAGCATTAGCAGACGCAAAGCTATCAATTTCAGATATCGACGAGGTAATCTTGGTTGGTGGTATGTCTAGAATGCCCGCAGTCCGAGAAAAAGTAACGAAGATCTTTGGAAAAGAGCCAAAACAAGACGTTAATCCAGACGAAGTTGTAGCCCTTGGTGCGGCGGTTCAGGCTGGTGTTTTGAAGGGAGAAGTGACGGACATTACGCTACTTGATGTTACGCCATTGTCACTTGGTATTGAAACTATGGGCAATGTCATGACCGTATTGATTCCGCGAAATACGACAATCCCTACCGAGAAAAAGCAAACCTTTACCACGGCCTCGGACAATCAGCCCTCGGCCGAAGTCCACGTGTTGCAAGGTGAACGCCCTATGGCGCCAGATAACAAAACGTTAGCGCGCTTTATTCTTGATGGTATTCCGCCAGCTCCACGAGGTGTCCCACAAATCGAGATCGTATACAAAATCGATGCGAACGGAATCTTGAATGTGAGTGCAAAGGATACTGCAACAAACAAAGAGCAAAAGGTTACTATTACTGCATCTACCGGACTTTCCGATGACGAAGTAAAGAACCTAGTCGAAGAGGCCGAAAAACACGCAGACGAAGATAAACAGCGAAAAGAAGTTGCTGAAGTTCGGAACAACGCCGACTCTCTGACCTTTATTGCCGAGAAAACGATGAATGATCTTAAGGATAAGGTTTCCGAAGACGACAAAAAAAGTATCGAAGAGAAGGTAAAAGTCGTTCGCGAACTGCTTTCTAAGGATGTTGCACAAACCGACAAGGATGAGCTTAAGGCAAAAGCAGAAGAGCTCAGCAAGACCTTGCAAGAGATTGGCGAGAAAGCCTACAAAGCAGGTGCAACAACGCCAGAAGCGCCAACAGACCAAGCCGCACCTACGGAACCAACCGAACCAACCGCCGAGCCAACCGATGAAAAGAAGGAAGGGCCGGTAGAAGGGGAAGTGGTGAAGTAAGAATTAAAGCGTAAAGGTTAAAGAATCTTACTGGGAATGCATTTGTCTTTTACGCTTTATACTTTATATTTTATCTTTCTCGCTTTACACTTTATACTTTACTCTTTATACTTTAATTATGGGTTTATTCGATTTCTTCAAGCGCAAAAAAAGAACGGAGGATGTTGCTGGAACGTTAGAGTATATTCCCGGTAGCCAAACACCTAATCAGGATGAAGCAATAACCGTCGAAGGTGGCGAGTTAAAGAAGCGTATGTATGTGCAACCTGAAGGAATGTCTAATCTAGAGCACTCGAACATCAGAATATATACGGGGAATCCATTTAGAGCTTTTAATATTGGTGGGAGCATTGGCTGATGCGATACATTGTCACAACGGCAAATAGATTCACGGATATCGACGGGTATGCATGCTGTATTGCCTACGCAGATTTACTTCGGAAAGAAGGGAAAGATGCCATTGCAGTGTTACCTGGTATTCTGAATGAGTCAGTTATCCCCCAAGTTAAGGCTATGCCAGCGATGTATGACACCACGCTTATATCGACGTCCGAAGATGTATTTGTCATGCAAGACATTTCAGAAATAAAGACCTTCGCAGGATTTGTAATATTAGACAAGGTTGTTGAGGTATTTGACCATCATTTTGGTTACGAGCTTGAGTGGCGAGAACGGATTGGAGAAAGGGCGAAGATAGAGAAAATTGGGGCATGTGCAACCTTGGTAGTAGAGGAAGCCTGTAACAGGAATCTGCTCAAAGATCTCGATATGTCTAGTCAGAAACTGTTGTATACCGCAATTTTTGCAAATTCCTTGAACCTTAAATCGTCAAATACTACACCTCGGGATATTCATGCCCTAGAGTTGTTGGCACCACTGGTTGACTTTCCGTCGAATTGGCAAGAAATATATTTCGAGGCCATGCAAAAAAACATTTTACTTGATCCGATTAATTCCCTAAAGAATGATCTGAAAATCACCGAAATAAATGGCAAAGAATGGGCAATCGGGCAACTTGAGTTATGGAATGGGAAGGCATTTTTTGATTCGAATGAACAGAACTTAACCGATTTTCTTGCGAATCTTAGGCAGGAGTATGCCTTTGTTACAGTTCCAAGTATTCTTGAAGGAAAAACCTATGTCTTAGCAAAGAATGAAACGACCCGTATGGTTTTGCGAAAGCTTGGGTTTGAAGATAAGGTGCCTCTCTCTTCGCTTCGGTCACGAAAGGAATGGATCAGCGGAATAAACGAGCAAAAAGACTAAGTAAAAGAGGTTATGAGCCAACCAGGGGATTTCTAAACATCTTTCCATGTCCTGGGATAATCCACTGAGCGCCGGAATTAAGGACTAGTTTTCTTGATTCGAGCAGCGCCACCTCATCATTTGCAAATGGATCTTTGCCAGCGAGCAGATCGTCAACGGTGTCAGATTTTTGTGTTCCGTCTTCCCACCAGAAAACATCTTGTGCGATACAAACAAGGCCAAGGTTCTCAGTATCAACTAAAAGTGAATACTGCTCGGTTGCATGTCCCGGAGTTGCCATTATTTTGAATTCTGGAAATAGCCAGTAATCCAGGAATGGTATTTCCGCATCTCGTTTCCATTCCGTACTGCCATCATAAATTGGCGTTTTGGGAAATAAACGAATATTCAAAAAATGGTCTGGGTGATAATGAGAGAGAAAGATGGCGGCAATATCTGTTGGTTGTAGGTGAAGGTTGGTTAGTTGTTCTAGGAGCAATGTGCTGTTACAGCCCGGGTCTACCAGAAAGTTCTTGCCTTCGGACTGAAGTAGGGTTGTTGTAGGCGAAGCGTAGGTAATACCTGCGCTATCTGTATGCGCGTACCCTTGAATGAGGACGGTAAGAAAAGGTTTCATGATTATAGAAGATTATCCCAAATTTTCAATTTGTTGTAAAATCGGGCATGTTCAAGAATCCGCTAGAAAAGAATATTACTTACTTTTATATCGCTAGGTTATTTTGGCTTCCTATGTTCTGGATGCCCGTAATATATATTTATCTTGTGCAAAACAAAGGGTTTTCGCCAATAGAAGCGTTCTTTTTAATGAGTGTCCAGGAAGCTGCACTCATATTCTTAGAAGTACCAACGGGTGTTGTAGCAGATAGAATCTCACGAAAGTTTTCCGTTGCACTTGGGTACTTTTTAACAGCCCTACCTTTTGTATTTCTTCCATGGGCAAATGCGTTTTGGTTGGTTTTCCTTATATTTGTCGTAAAAGCGGTTGGTAAGGCTCTTATGTCTGGAGCCCAACAAGCGCTTTTATATGATACGTTGGTCGAATTAAAGCGTACATCGGAATACAAAATAATTATGACAAAGACAAAGGCCTTCATGCTTGTATTTTCATCGCTCTGCTTACTGATTGGCGGATTGCTGGCACAGTGGGGACATATTGAATGGACAATGGTTCTCCCGTTTCCGGTTATGGCACTAGGAGGTATTGCAACCTACATGTCCATTGAACCTGCTGTTTCCCTCAATGCGAAAAAACTTCAGGAAACCACGTATCTGAAACACTCTTGGGCTTCGCTTACGTACATTCTGAAAACTCCTGCGGTTTTTATTATGGCGGTGATATTTGCAATTAACGATGCAACTCAGGTTAATCTTAAGTGGTTTTATCCTTCGGTGTTCGAAAAACTGGGTTTTTCTTTCGCATTAATGGGGGTGACCACAGCAATCATCTATTTTATTAAGGGTGTGCTTTCAGGAGTTAGCCTGCCCATGATGAGTAAGAATGCGATGAAGAACATTGTTACGTATATGCCTCTCGTCGCCATTGGATTTCTTGTTCCGATGCTCTGGTTCCACCCTTTAATCGTAGTGCTGGCGTTATTGGTCATTAATCTTGGGACAGAACTTATGGATTCATCGATTGAAGAAGAGCTCAATGACGGTATAGAGTCTAGAGATCGTGCAACAGTAATGTCGATTATTGCGTTGTTCGGCAGCGTCTTGGCAACGATGATGCTTTGGATATTTGGGTATATACAAACAGTCGGTAGTGTTCAAGGCTCATTGGGATTTGTTGGATTATTGTTTATGGTCGGGACGTATGTATCATTTAGGGCTAGCAAAATGAAGGTAAGGTTGTAGGTTTCACTTTCTCAGTACCCGATATGCTGCAGCACAGGCATCTAAATATAACTGCTTACCATTTTCACTTTTTCGCGAAGTGTCATCCTCTGGAATAAGGCATATTTTGATGGGTTGCGCTATAGGTACAGAATCACGTTTGTTCATTGGAAAAGCTCGTGTAATTTTTGTCTGGTCGAAAAAAACAATGGGCAGTTTAGTCACTGCAATGACCTTGGTTGGATACGGTGGTGTGCAGACTATGTGCAAAGGAGGGAATATAGTCTCATCCGAATCAACGGGCTGACCTTGGGGGTTAACATCATAGGCGTCTATAAGTAAATGTTCTCGATTTTGCACGACACCTGTGTCTTTATTAATCAAAATAAATGAATCGGATAGTGTATGAAGCCTTCCTGTACTTATGTCGTGAAGACGGCATAGCACATAATTGGGGTTTACACGTTGATCCAATTTAGCATATAGGTAGGATGCTTTTGCATTGCAAAGTTGCAATTGTGAATGCCCAAAAACTCTCTCTAGTAATTCCCCGTAGGTTTCGTTCGGATTGGTCGGGGGAACTGCGGTCAAAATACAAATCGCCCGTCGGGTATTAATTTCTGTTGAATCCTTTGTGGGAAGCTCAATCTCAATCAAACCCCAAGGCCCTCGTTTGTTAGCTTCTCGCTCTATATCGAGTAAATGCAACTTTTTCATAAGAGCCTGTGGAGCTTCCTGGTTTCGTCCCCCTTTTTCTGTTGATAAGTTGCGACTTTCAAGATGGAGTAAACGATCATTTCTTGGCGCTTCTAATGGAGTACCAATGGTCACAGCGGGACCCCCAAGGAAATCAAGTACTGGCAGTAATTCTCAAATGTCGTAAATAAGGCAGCATTAATGCCTAACGCCCTTGCTCCACTGAGTGCAATTTCCATGTCATCAGCATATACAATTTCTTTAGGTTTTAATCCGCTTTTATCTATTAATGCTTGAAAAATCTTAATATCTGGCTTCATTGCTCCAACTTCGTATGAAAAAACTGCTGCTGCGAAATTGTCGAGAAAGTGAAATTTCTTTTGTAAGGCGTTGACACGAGTCTGGTAATTGTTAGAACAAATCAAGGGCATATAACCCAAACGCTTGGTCTTTAATAGAATTTTGTGAATATTTTCGTCTATTTCGTAATGAGACACAAGCATATCCGCGTATTCTGACACCGAGTGTTTAATGCCAAGACGTTGATTTACTGTTTCCCAAAAAGCTTCTTCGGTGAGTTCACCTTTCCTATAAGCCGAGATATCAGGACCGTAAATAACGGCGTCAATGACTTTCTGCTTATCACCGCATTCTTCGGTTAGTTTTTGCACAAACCACGATACTCCTGCCTTTGTAAAGTACACGCCATCCAAATCGAAACAGATTCCTTTTATCATTATTCTCCGAATTGTTTAAGTAATTTCTTGCTATCCCAATCGAGTATTGCATAATCAGGCATCTTGAGAGAACCGTGAATACCGAGTGCTCTGCGTTCATCAAATTGGCCTATATATAACGAAAGTACGTTACCATGGCTTACAATACCAATAGTGCCTTTGTCAGAATTTGACGAAACTATTTTCTCTACAGCAGATGAAAATCTTATCAAGGATTCCTCCCTTGTCTCTCCATTATTTATTCTGTGTCCCAGTTCGGTGTACCATTGGAGCATTCGGACCTCGTAATTTTCAAAAAACCCATTTGTTAATGAGGTAGTTTCCGTAAGCTCCGGAACAACGCGAATAGGAATGAATGACTCTTTGGCAAGAAGAAGAGTCGTATGAAGTGCTTTTGTTTGATCGCTCGTGTACAGCACTTCAATATTTTTTATTGCGTCAATTTGTGCAAGCTTTCCGGCGAGTTCTACTCCTTCTTCAGAAAGATTCCACACAAGATTGGGATGAACTTTGTCAAGAATTGTCTTTGAGTGCCGTATGAAAACGATGTTCATGAGGTAATTATATCAAGCAGTGCGAAACGATACTAATTTTCTGTTGATAAACTCGGAGGCGACTTGAAAGATTTCATTATCGGGGGTGTTTTGAGTAAGTGCGATGATATTTTCAACATCTTAGAGAACTTTATTTCATAGTGGGCGTAATTAGACATGGTTAGAGTATGGCGTTTCTATCAGGAATGTAAAAATTGCAAGGACTTCCAGTGTCAAACCTAAAGCTTTTCTAACACAATATAGCAGCGAAAAGCGAGAAGTTTCCGGAATGGCAATAGCATTCGTTCTGCGAATTCCAATATTGGATATGCGAAATCTGGATACAGCTGTTTGTTCTCGAATCCACCCGAAAGGGGATAGGTTAAAAAGCTGAATACGTCCCTTTCTTGAACAGAAAATTTCTTGCCAAAAAGATGGGTAAACTGATTGAATTGCTTGAAAAATAGCAAGTAAGGGATTGCTTGATTTGAGTCCCAAGGAGTTTTATCTGTAGTGACCGTTTTTGTTGAATAGTAATCGATATCAAAAATGAAGGGTTCTGGGTGAAATTTTTTGTAAATTATTTTTGAGAAGGTTGAAGGATAGGGTTCGAGCATAATCAGTCGACCACCGGTTTTCAGCTTTTGGTAGGCTTCATGCAAAAAACTTACTGGATCGGAAAGATGGTGAAGCACATCAATCATAACGATATTTGACAAGGTAGAGTCTTTAAACGGCATGTGATGGGCATCAAAACTCATATCGAGCCAGGGTTTTGCATCAATATCTGAAGTAATCACGCTTGGATAAAACTCCTTGAAGTTGCCCGTTCCGGCACCTATCTCAACAGTACCTCCGGCAATTTTTGTTAAAGATGCAAGAATCATGAGGTACCACTTTCCATAAATCTTTCTGATTAATGGCTTTTCATTCCAAGTTTTTCTGTGACGTTCAAGAATATCCATCTGCTGTTGGCTCGCATTATGTAGTAATTGGTACTTTAGCATAATTTGTGCAGGTACGAATAGGTGCTAGACAATGTTTTTGGAATTCTATTATAATAGCGTATATGGAACTGAAAGAAGTTACGAAGGAATTGATTGCTAAGGCTGATTATTTATCGCTCTCGACCACCGACGGCACGAATCCGTGGGCCACACCTTTGTATTTCGCTGTCGACGAAAAATTCAATTTTTATTTCGTTTCTCGTAAGGACACCCTGCATTCGAAAAATCTCTACAAGAATCCCAATGTCTCATTCTGTATATTTAACTCCGAAGATAAGGCATTTACGGCACAAGGGCTACAAGCAACGGGAATAGCGCATGAAGTAGGATTGGCCGAGGCTTTGCAGGGATTAACCGTTATCTATAAAAAGAAGCATCCAGATGTCGACGACTTAAAGCGGATAAAGCTTAACGTTAAAAGTGTTACTGGGTTAATTAATAACCGTATCTATTGCATTAAGCTGACACATGTTTACGTCTTAGATCCAAACAATCCAGACATGGATACAAGAGTAGAAGTGTTTGTCAACAGCGAAAAATAAATTGAGGTAGAAGTATAATACAAGTGTTTCTTTCAGCCAACCAAAAACATTTTATGAGGAATTTTGCATTTACCATGGCAATACCAATCTTCTTCACAATAATATGGGGGCTGCTGTACGTTTACTCAAGGTTAGAAATCTTTGCGAATGTTCCAATGAGAAGCTACAACTGCACCGGATTTATGCCGTTATTCTGCCAACAATCAACACCCGGTGGTAACTTACTAGGCACATATTCTCTACTAGCCTTTATCGCCAGCTATAACTCACCATTAGTAATTCCGATGCGGAACATAATTTTGGGTACAAATAACGGTCTTATCATTATTCTCGGAGGTGTTTTAGGGTTTGGATTTTATGGTTTGATAATTGACGGGGTGCGATACTGTGTCCGTACTTTTCACCAAACAACAAAAAAAAAGTAGGATAATAAAAAATCCGGTCTTTCAGCAATTAGTTCATTACTGAAACAGAAAAGAAGGGATTCGGTCACCTCGCGGAAGTTTTGTTCTCTACGCTCCAAAACATCACGCTCCTCGACCCCCGGTAGTTCAAACATGAAATTGTTCATGTTCTCATGCTACCGTTTCTTCATCCCACACTAATTCTTAGTTTCTAAAATTCTCTTGGCACCGTATCAAATTTGTCAGTTGAAAAGTGATGTTTAAAATGGTACTTTCATATAAAAACTAACTTACATGGGGTATCTAGAATGTCAAAAAATACAAATGTCCAAAGTGCGCTTCAACAACGTTTGTGATTCGTCAACGAAAGCGTAAAGACAGCATCCTTTTCTTCTGTAAATATTGCTCAAAATACTTCTCAATTGGGACTATTCCAAAACCGGAAAAACAAATGGCGTTAGACCATTTGAACGGCCTTTCCTTTTCTGTTTTAGGTACTAAATACTTTGTTTCAAAAATGACTGCATGGCGTGTTGTAATGTCATACTTCCGTAGATTGATTCACAACAATCTTTTTACCTTTACCTACTGCAACAGGTTTTCTTCTGTGCTTGTTCCTGATGGCAAATACATACCAATTAAAGGTTACAGTCGTGACGCAGTACTTTTGTGGGGTGTTGACTACTTTTACCACGATTTTCCATTGTATTTCCTTGCACCTTCTGAAAATTGGCAGTCCTGGGAACTTTTCTTCAAGTCTTTTGATCGATTGCATCATCGTTATCAACTGGTTACGTGTGACGACAACGCACCGTTGAAAGATTCCTGTCACCATTACTTTCCAAATTGCAAAATTCAAGCCTGTTACAACCACATCAAGGAACAAATTCGCCGAGAATTAAAGATCAGAAGCAGTTCTCAGTATCGTGAGTTCTTTAGTCACCTGAGAGAAGCATTGACAGGTACCCGATATATTAAGACAGTTTTCTAAGAAAACAGACTAATATGTTTGGTAAAATATATGATGAAACGCATCCCAAAGGAAATTAAGGATGAAATCCTTGCAAAAATCCGTGTTGGTGC
>Ga0210044_10007479_pt1 | contig 13918 bp, 13 predicted proteins | sample CryGey13umfilter_2_FD_183959 | JGI IMG/M metagenome (GOLD analysis project Ga0210044, IMG submission 183959) | Groundwater microbial communities from aquifer in Utah, USA - Crystal Geyser 4/9/14 3 um filter (SPAdes) (version 2) | ecosystem: Environmental > Aquatic > Deep subsurface >... | reverse complement strand
AATTTTTATGTCAAAATTATTTTTATAAAAAAAAGTTTTTGATTTTCGGTTATATGTTATTTCTGCTCCAAGTTTTTTTATATCCTCGATATATACATATAACATACTACGTGATATATTAAGCTTTCATGGGTATTCGGTTTGTACATATTAAAAAATATATGTAATACAATAGAAGAAGGGCAAAAAGTCGTGGCTATTTATTTTATGTCTTGCTCAAACAATCAGTTTTGCATAAACCAGTATCTGAGTGTGAAATACTTAAAACTGAATTAAAACAATAATTAATTGTATGTATATACCGAATACCCATGTAAGCTTTTTAGCAAAGTTTTGTGGATTGCCCGTTTGCTTGTTTTTAATTTCGGTATTAATTAGCTTTAGTTTGTCAATATTAGTAATTAAACTCATATTAGTATGCCTGATTATTTATATTTTCATTATGTTTAATCATTGCCGTTTATAGTGTTATTATACTTTAAGTGGTCATAATTTGAGTTTTTGTTTTTTATGACCTCACCCCGTCCCTCTCCAATTGGAGAGGGAGTTAAGAAAGGTAAAACTCAAATTATTCCAGTTGGTAGTATAACAAAACACAATGCGAAAGTATATAATTTACCCCCCCCACTTATGACTTTTGTCATGTTTTCGTATGAGTAAAAACAAATTATTTTAACAATTTGCAATATTACCAAACTATTCAAGTAAAAGTTACTCTATTTTATTACGGAAATAGCAAAAATGATATTTCAATATAATACTCCCCTTTGTTAAGACAAATATTTAATCAAATATAGATATATTTTTAATTCATTTTTTAGCATTACAGGCTTATCACACCACGTCATTGCGGGCTTAACACGCAACCTCATATAATCCCATTTCAAAGAAGATTATTCGCTTTTATCATGATGCCGCAGAGTTTATACTGAGCTTTGCGAATGTGCTTAATTCCCGTCTTCACAATAATTTCGTGATACATTAAATTCCTTAACCTTAAGATGTGGTTAACGGATTTAGAATATTTGGCAAATTGATATATTTGTAAAAGAACGAGTTAATTAACAAATTAATGTATTAACTTAAACACCAATTCTTTTAAAAGTTCACCAACATCTGTTCTAACAACATCAACACCTTTCGATTTCATATCAAATTGCCGCAATATTTTTATATTGTTAATCACTTTTTGAACTGGATATTTTTTTGACGCACTTACGTATTCTTCAATAAAATAAGGATTTACACCCATTACCGATGCTAAATTTTCTTTCGATTTATTCGGAGTATAATAATAAATTAAAATTTTGACAAAATAGTCGAACAATGTTTTAACAGTAAGCAACATTGGATTATCAGATGGATTTTTTCCAAAATAGTTTATTATTCTGTTTGCTTTTAAAACATTTTTTGCTCCAATGGCTTTTTGTAATTCAAAATTATTAAACTCTTTACTTATACCAATATGTTTTTCAATATGGTCGGATGTTATAACTTTAGTTTCATTAGGTATTACAAGTAAAAGTTTTTCTATTTCGTTTGCTATTTTACATAAATCGCTACCTAACGATTCGGCCATTAAAAAAGCTGCATTAGGTTCAATTTGTTTTTGAAAACTTTTAAAATGATTAGTAATCCAATCGGGCAATTTGTTATCGTATAGCTTTTTACTGTCTAATATTACTCCTGTTTTATCTAAAATTTTATAAAGTTTTCGATTTTTTTCGAGCGATTTATATTTTAAATTAATAACGAGAATTGTAGATTTTAAAGGGTTTTCGGCGTAATGTAACAATGGATTAATATTTTTACTTTTAGCAACCCCTTCGCTGCCATCAATTCCCTTAATATTCTGGGCTTCTTTTACAATAATTACTTGGTAATTAGACATCATCGGGAATCTTTTGGCTGCTGTAACAACAATTCCTAAATCAACATCTTTGCCATATAAAATTGTTTGATTAAATGAGCGGTCGGCTTCTGAAAGAACATTAGTTGCAATAAAATTGGTAACCTTATCAATATAATATGGCTCATCGCCCATTAAGTAATAAATGGGTTTATAAATCTTATTTGTTAAATCTTTTATTATTTGCTCGTAAGTCATTAAAATTGGTCGAATTTAAGGTGTTTAACCGAACGTCCGTCATTTCTGATTTCAACTAAGGCATCAATGCCAATTTGTAAATGGTCTTGTACAAATTTATCAGTAACTTTCTTATCACTTTCAACTGTTTTTATTCCGGTCGAAATCATTGGTTGGTCCGAAACTAATAACAATGCACCTGTTGAAATGCCATTAGCAAACCCAACAACAAATATTGTAGCAGTTTCCATATCAATAGCCATTGCACGGGTTTTTTCGAGATATTTCTTAAATCTATCATCATGTTCCCAAACTCTTTTATTTGTGGTAAACACAACGCCAGTCCAATAATCGCGTTTATGGTCACGAATAGCCGATGATACTGCACGTTGCAACGAGAATGCAGGCAAAGCTGGTATTTCGGGTGGCAAATAATCGTTCGATGTACCTTCGCTTCGTATTGCAGCAATTGGTAAGATAAGGTCGCCTAATTTATTTTTTCTTTTAATACCACCGCATTTTCCTAAAAACAAAACTGCTTTTGGTGAAATTGCACTTAACAAATCCATAATAGTAGCAGCATTTGGACTACCCATTCCGAAATTTATTATTGTAATATCATTAGAAGTAGCACTCGACATAGGTTTATTTAAACCTAAAACTTTAACTTTATTCCATTTAGCAAATAATTCAACATAAAGTTGAAAGTTAGTTAACAAAATGTATTCTCCAAAATCGGCTAATGCTCTTCCAGTATATCTTGGTAACCAATTATTAACAATTTCATTTTTTGTCTTCATTATTTGATTTTTTCGCAAAGTTAACCGAAAAAAATAAAGAAAATCCTATTTTTGTATCAATTAATATTAAAATGCAAGCATTAAATTTTCCAACATATCATCTAAACATTCGTGTTTTTCAAGAAAAGAAACAGATTTTTGACAGGTTACGAAAAAAATTTGTTGCTTTAACACCTGAAGAATGGGTTCGTCAGCATTTAGTTTGGTATTTAATTGAAGAACTTAAATATCCCGAAGGATTAATAAAACTCGAACATTCTTTTATTGTTAATAATAACAAGGTACGCAGCGATATTGTTGTGTTTTCGACTGATGCGAATCCAATTTTGCTTGCCGAATGTAAAGCACCAAATATTAAAATTGGAAATAACACTTTACAACAAGCAGGTATGTACAATATTGTAACAAAAACAAAATATCTTCTTGTAACAAATGGCATTAAAAATATTTGTTGTAAAATTGATTTTAAAACAGGCAGCATAACTTTTGTTAAAGAAATTCCTGATTATCAATCACTTTAATATATATATTACAATTTATTTTTTTTATTCGTTGGATTATACTATTTTAGCACATTATAAATTATAAAATGGCTGTAAATAAAAAAAAATATGGTGTTTTTTTATACATTTTATCGCTTATTTATGGCACTATAATTCTATTTCGCAATTTGTTATTTGATTTTAACATTTTAACTTCAAAAGAATTTTCGGTTCCAATAATCAGTATTGGAAATATTACAGTTGGCGGAACAGGAAAAACTCCTCATGCCGAATACATTGTTAGATTATTAAAATCTGAATTCAAAGTTGCTACATTAAGTCGTGGTTACAAAAGAAAAACCCGTGGCTACATTGAAGTAGAAACGGACTCAAAAGTAATAGTGGTTGGCGATGAGCCACTACAAATTAAAAATAATAATCCCGATATTACAGTTTCGGTTGATGAAAGCAGGGTTGACGGAATAAAAAATATTTTATCTGATAAAGGGAAAAACATTCAGACAATAATTCTTGATGATGCTTTTCAGCACAGATACGTAAAGCCCGGATTATCAATACTTTTAATTGATTTTAACAGACAATTAAAAGACGACCATTTATTACCTTATGGAGATTTACGCGAAAAAGAAAAAAGTAAAATACGAGCCAATATTATTATTATAACAAAGATGCCAAGCGAAATAAAACCAATTGAACGGCGAATACTTGAAAAAGATTTACGACTTTATCCATTTCAAAATTTATACTTTACTATAATAAAATATAAAAATCCTGTTATAATCTTTCCTGGTAAAACATCTGCAATTAATTATAATTTTACAAAAAACAAATACGACATTTTACTGATTACTGGAATTGCAAATCCTGCTGAGCTTATTAAACACGTTAAAAAATTTTCATTATCAATAACTCATCTGGCATTTAAAGACCATTATCATTTTAAAGAAAAAGATTTTAATAAAATTTTAAACACATTTAACAATATAAATAATAACAATAAAATATTGATTACTACCGAAAAAGATATGTATCGTTTACGCGATACTCAATTTTGTAAATTAATAGAAAATATACCAGCATTTTATATTCCCATAGAAATTGATTTTCTTTACAACGATAAAAATAGATTTAATAAACAAATTGTAGAATATGTTAGAAAAAATAAACCAGTCAGCTCAATTTATTCTTAATGAAATAAATAGTAAGCCAGAAGTAGGAATTATTTTAGGAACCGGATTAGGTGGCTTAGTCCGCGAAATTGAAATAAAAAAGATTTTAGAGTACAAAAATATCCCAAATTTTCCGATTTCTACTGTCGAAGGGCATCACGGAAAGCTTATTTTTGGCAACTTATCAGGAAAAAAAGTTATTGCAATGCAAGGGCGTTTTCACTTTTACGAAGGTTATAATATGCAGCAAGTTACATTTCCGGTTAGAGTAATGAAAATTCTCGGAATAAAAAACTTGATAGTATCAAATGCAAGTGGTGGAGTTAATCCTGATTTTGGAATAGGTGATTTAATGATAATTAACGACCATATTAATTTAATTCCTAATCCTTTAATCGGAAAAAATTATTCCGAATTAGGTCCTCGATTCCCCGACATGAGCAATGCTTACGATAAAAAACTTATTACAAAAGCCGAAGCTATTGCAAAAAATAATAAAATAAAAGTTCAGAAAGGTGTTTACACTGCTGTAACAGGACCAACATTCGAAACTCCTTCTGAATATAAATATTTCCGTATAATTGGGAGTGATGCCGTTGGAATGTCAACCGTTCCTGAAGTTATTGTTGCGCGACAAATGGGAATTTCATGTTTTGCAATTTCTATTATTACTGATTTAGGCGTTCCCTCTAAAATTGTTAAGGTTACACAAACCGACGTGCTAAATGCAGCAGAAAAATCGGAACCACTTATGACAAAAATAATTACTGAGCTTATTGCTGAATTATAAAAAGCGTAACTACTCTTCCGAAAAATAATTAAGTTTTTTACGATATTCCGAATATACATTTGCTTTAGAAATAAAACCTAAATATTTTCCATCTTTAACAACAGGTATATTATAGTTTCCTGTCAACTGAAATTTTCTTACAACATCTTTCATAGTTTCTTCAGGTGAAACTATTGCCTGAGGATGAAAACTTAAATCGCGAACAAACATTGTGTCATATAACTCTTGTTTAAAAATAATATGTTTTATATGGTCTAAAAACACTATACCTTTAAAATTATTTTCAGAATCTACAATAGGGTATATATTTCGGTGCGATTTACTAATTGTATCTACTAATTTTCTTAATGAATCTTCGGCATGAACTGAAATAAAATCAGTTTCGATAAGTTTATCAACTTTCATTAAACTAAGAACTGTTTTATCTTTATTATGTGTTATTAGATTTCCTTCTTGAGCAAGTTTTCTTGTATAAATTGAATGTGGATTAAAACTCCTGTTTATTGCAAAAGAAATTGTTGATACTAACATTAAAGGAAAAATAAGTTCATAGCCATTTGTTATTTCAGCAATTAAAAATATTCCTGTAAGTGGTGCATACATAACACCAGATAGTACGCCAGCCATTCCAACTAAAGCAAAATTACTTTCTGTTATACGAATTCCGAATGTTTCAAAAACTTTTGAAAACAAAAAACCAATATTAGCCCCAAGAAATAAAACTGGTGCAAAAATACCACCTACTCCACCAGCTCCAAAAGTTACAGCTGTGGCAATAGATTTAAAAATAACTAAAGCTACAAACATTAAAATAACAGAGTATATATTGTTACGATAATCGTAAAATAAACTATGCTCAAAAAGATACGAATAATTTCCCTGCAAACACGAATTAACTGTTTGATAACCTTCTCCAAATAAAGATGGCATTAAAAAAATCAAAACCCCTAGGATTATACCGCCAATAACAACTTGCAGAACCCAAGATGAAAACTTTTTAAATATTTTTTTTGTTTGAAATTGAATTGTAGTAAAATACCATGAAAATAAACCAGTTAAAACACCCAGTAATAAATAAAATGGAATTTCTCTAATATTAAATTTACTAATTAGCTGAAAATCATAAATAACATCTTGCCCAAAAAACAAATAAGAAGTTAAGGCACCAAATGCAGACGAAATTAATAAAGGTAAAATTGAAGCCATAGTTAAATCGAGCATAAAAATTTCGAGAGCAAAAACTACTCCTGTAATAGGAGCTTTAAAAAGCGATGCTATTGCCGCTGCTCCGGCACAAGCAATTAACAATACTGTTTTCTTATAATTTAATCGTAATAATTGAGCAATAGTAGAGCCAACTGTTGCACCAGTTGTTACAGAAGGTCCCTCAAGTCCAACTGAACCACCAAAACCAACAGTTAATGAACTTGCAACAATTGTTGTATAAATATTTGAAGGATTCATTTTTCCTTCTAATCGTGATATGGCATAAAGTACGTTTGGTATTTCGGGCTTTGCTTTCTTTTTTATTACATACTTTAAAAGTATTGTAACAATTAAAATTCCAACAAATGGTGATACTAATAACAATGTGCCTTGGTATTTGTCAAAAAAATTGGAATCTAAAATATAACGAATAAAGTGAACGGTATTTTTTATTAATACAGCTGATAAACCAGCTAAAATTCCAACAATAACACTTAAAAACACAATAAAATATTTATCACTTATATGCTTTAAACGCCAAATTAGTAAACGATTAATAAAATTTTGAATATTTGATGAAACTGTAAACATTTTTCAGAAAAAAGTTTAATAAAATAAATATTTTCAAAACTAATAAAATTATTCTCAAATTTATTGAAATAATTATTGTGAATATCTATCTTTATATTTAGATTTGTATTAAAACTTTATTTTTAATGATTCAAAGAATTCAAACATTGTTTTTGCTGATTGCTTCTGCACTTCAAATAGCTTTACTTTTTATGCCAATTGCAGAATACGCTATTCCAGATAAAGAAATTATTGTTTTATCGGCTTCGGGATTTAAAACTGATGCCGTTTTAAGCGAAAAACTTTTATCAACAAATATCAATTTAATATTTGTTTGCCTTATTGCTTTATTATTACTAATTTCAGTTTTTCTTTTTAAATATCGTATTTTACAAATGAGAATATGTGTATTTAGCATATTGTTACTAATAGGATTCCAATTATTTATTATTTGGTTTACGTGGAATTCGGGACAAATGATTGAAGCAATAACATATTACAAAATATCAATTATTTTCCCTATTGTTTCAGTAATTCTAACTTACTTAGCTTATAGAAAAATAAATAAAGACGAGAAATTAGTGCGTTCGTTAAATAGAATTAGATAAAAGATTGAGAAAACAAGATTGAAATGATTGGAAAGACAAGATTGATAGGATTGATTATATTTTAGGTTAAGGTTAAGGTTGAGGTTAAGGTTGAGGTTGAGGAAGCAAGATTGAGTAAGATTGATAAAACAAGATTTAAAAGATTGCTAAATTGTTCTATTGTTGCTATTGCATAACAATGAAACAATGAAGCAATGAAACAATGAACTTTTTTGAACAATAAACTAAAAAATAAAAACACATGAAACATCCACGACTAAATAAAGACACACAAGGGAATGCTCATAAATAAAAAAGTTTCAAGTTTCGGGTTTCAAGTTTCGGGTTTCAAGTTTTTAACAACCAAAAACCTCAAACTAAAAACCATAAACCAATAAAAAAAATCATAATAAATCAGTGTAAATCAGCGTCTAATAAAAATATAAACACATGAAAATAAATTTTAATAAAAACTGGAAACTAAAAATTACAACTATTTTCTTTTTATCAACATTTATAGTACTTTCTATTTTTTCGGACTTCTTTATAGATTTTGCTGTAAGCAATACTGTAATTTGGTATTTTATACAAACTTACAGATGGTTTTTTATTTTTTTATCGCTTACTGTTTTGCTGTATTTTTTGTTGAAAAAACCATATAAATCGTTTAATAAACTTGAAGAAGATTTAGTTACCAGTCGTAAAAATTACCGTCTTGTTGTAGATAATTTAAAAGACGACTACTTTTTTTACCGACACGAGAAAAATACTCCATTCAAATATTTAAGTTCTTCTATAACAAATGTTTTAGGTTATTCAAAAGTTGATTTTATTGATAGTTTTGTTACGATTGGAGCAGCTAAATTATATGAAAAATGCTTTGAGCGTCATTCAAAACTCTCATTTAACGACATAAAGCAACCCCCATTTGAAATTGAAGTAAAAAATGTAAATGGTTCTACAAACTATCTCGAAATTAAAGAAATCCCTGCTTTTAACGAAAATGGTGAACTTGTTGCCATTGAGGGAATTGCACACAACATTACCAGATATAAAATTGCCGAAAACGAGCTTACCGAAAGAGAAAATAAATATCATACATTATTTGAAACAGCTAACGACGCATATTTTATAATGAAAGATGATAAATTTATTGATTGTAATAGTAAAGCTACAGAAATTTTTAAATGTAGTTTAGAGGAACTGATTATGCACACTCCATATCATTATAAATTTTCACCGACTTTACAACCCAATGGTGAAAATTCACGTGAATTAGCCCGCAATAAAATTGACCTTGCATTAACCGGGAAACCACAGTTTTTCGATTGGAAACATTTAAGAAACGGTGAAGAAGAATTTAATGCAGAAGTTACACTTAATAAATTTGTTTTCAATAACGAAGACTATTTGCTTGCCATAGTTCGTGATATTACTGAAAAAAAATATATAGAACGTCAAATTCTTGAAAAAGAAAAAAATTATCATCTTATTTTCGATAATAGTCCTTTTGGAATGTTTTATTTTACAAACGACGGAATTATAACTGATTGCAACGAAAAATATGAACAAATTCTCCAGTTATCAAAAAATAACATTATTGGGTATAATTTGTTAAAAACAGAGTACAATAAAGATTTTATTGAGAATATTAAAACATGTTTATTAGGAAACAAAAGTACATATACAGATAATTACTTTATAAACAAAAACAAATCAATACATCTGAATGCAATTTTAACTCCGGTTTACGATACGAATAACGCAATATCAGGTGGATTTTGTATAGCTTATGAGCTTTCGGAAAACGAACTTTTGATTGAAAAAAGTAAAACTAATCTGATTAATTTTCAAGAGATTTTAGAAAATGCCCGTCAAATTTTATACAAATTAAACACTAAAACCGGTAATTATGAATATATTAGTTCAGCATTGTATAATATATTAGGTTTTAAACCCGAAGAATTTTATTCGATGAATGCTTATGAAATAAAAGCTTTATTACATCCCGACGATATTGAAAAAGCAGATAATATTGTTGCAAAAATGATAAAAGCTATATCGCAAAACCAAACGGAGTGCACAATTGAATACAGAATAAAACATAAAAACGGTGATTATCGGTGGGTTAGCGACAAATATAAAATAATTTCCGACAACGAAGGAAACAATACATATATTATAGGTAATGTGATGGATATTACAGAATTAAAAGAAGCAAAAGATGCTTTAAATGTTTATTTAAAAAATACTGCTAAAAAAGATTAAAATAACTCATGTTACGTAAAAAATAATCCCGATAGCTATTGAAAATCAGTAGGCAAAGGCAGTAAGCAGTTGGCAGTTGGCAGTAAGCAGTTGGCAGTTGGCAGTTGGCAGTTGATTGTGAGTAAAAAATATAAGTTTTTTATTTGGAAAGATGCCTAATTAATTTTTTATTATCAATAAATTTATTATTTTTATAAAATTTTATTTATTGTAAAACAATAATTATGGCGAACAATAATATTGCAAAAAATGGTTCAGGTGCCGAATTTCTTATTACATTACAAAAAGAAATCGCAAACGAATTAAGTGTAACATTAAGTCTTCATCAGGCAGTTAATGTATTACTCGAAAATTTACTTAGAATTGACAATTTTTTTGGAGGTGCTGTTTATCTTTTAACACCAAAAAACGAATTGATTTTTGAATATCAGGTTGGTTTACCCGAAACATATAAAAATATTTCACAAAAATATGCAACCAATTCAATAGAAGTTGAACTTACTTTAAATGAAAATATAAATGTTATAACAAAGTTAAATAGTAAAGATGAATTTCTGATATTTGATAGCATAAATAAAGCTACATCTTTTATTACATCTCCCGTAAAATTGAATCGTGAAATTGTTGCTTTGTTAATTTTAATTTCCGACAAGCCCGAAACTCCTAACAATCTTATTTTAGATACAGTCGAATCTGTTACAGCAAAAATAGGTGGAATAATAGGCAGATTAGACTTTGAAAATTTGTTACGCGAACACCAAAGCAATCTGCAAAGTTTATTTACAGGAATAAATGACATGTTATTTATAATAAACAAGGAAGGCAGAATAATTCATTACAACCCGGTATCATGCGATAAATTAGGATATTCTGACGACGAGCTTGATAACATGTTTCTAAATCAATTACACCCAAACGAATTATCGTTCGACATAAAAAACACACTTGAAAAAGCTTTAAAAGAAAAAACACTGCTTTCACTTTTCCCTTATATTACTTCTAACGGTGAAATTATCCCAGCCGAAACCAAATTTTCGCATGGTAAATGGGATAACAAAGAAATGTTGTTTTTAGTTGGTCGCGACTTACGTGAACGAAAATCGGCATTAGAAGAAATAACAATCGCCCGAAAACGAGCCGAAGAAGCAAACAAAGCAAAATCTGTATTTCTTGCAAACATGAGTCACGCTTTTAGAATCCCTATGAATTCTATTATTGGGATGTCGGAACTATTACTAAAAACTGACCTTACTAAAAAGCAATTTAATTTTCTTAATGTTATTATTAAATCTGCCGAAAATTTAATGTTAATTGTTAACGATTTGCTTGATATTTCAAAAATCGAATCGGGTAAAATAACATTATGCAACAACACATTCAGTTTAAAAGATGTTATTTCTTCTGTAATAAATAATCAATTTTATAACGTTAAAGATAAAGGTATTGAATTGCTTTCCGATTATGTTGTTTATGGCGAAGATTATTTTTTAAAAGGAGATGCCATACGATTAAACCAAATACTTTTAAATTTAGTTGAAAACGCAATAAAATTTACAGGGAAAGGGAAAGTTGAAATTAAAGTTACAAAACAAGTCGAATGTAATAATAATTGTACTTTTAATTTTGAAGTTTCTGATACCGGCGAAGGAATATCATCAGACAGATTAGCCGAAATATATAACAGCTTTAGCAATAATCGTCCATTAACAACCGACACAAACGGAAGTTCGGGATTAGGTTTAGTTATTTCAAATAAACTAATTGAATTAATGGGCGGTAAGCTTGATATTAATACCGAACCACATAAAGGTTCTACATTCACATTTAATTTAAAATTCGAAATTGGTAACGAAAGCGAACTACTTGAAAACACTAATGACAACTCTATTCCGATACATTCTATTGATAATATTCATGTTTTATTAGCCGAAGACCAGGTTTTTAACCAAATGGTAGTTCAATCAATGGTTGAAGACTGGGGTTTTGAAATAGATATTGTAGAAAATGGAAAAGATGCTGTTGAAAAAATTAATAACAAAAGGTACGATATAGTATTGATGGATATTCAAATGCCTGTAATGGACGGCATAGAAGCTACCCAGCATATTCGCAACAATTTAAAAAAGCCAATGAGCGAAACTCCTATTATTGCAATTACTGCTAATGCATATAGCCAGGACCATCAAAAATATATTGAAATTGGCATGAACGACACAATATCAAAACCATTTAAATCGCAAGTTCTATTTCACAAAATTGCCAATTTGCTTGGGATGTCGAAAGCAAACTTTTTGCATTATAACGAAAATTTTTCTGATATTGATATGGTAGCAATTTCGCGCGATGAAAAACTTTTCGATTTATCAATTTTAAATGGAATTTCAAAAGGTAAACGTCAGACTGTCAACAATATGCTTAAAGTCTTTATTGATAAAGCTACTGAAGAAATGCAACAATTGAAATCAGCAAATGAACAACAAAACTGGCAACAAATAACAACAATTGCTCATAAAATGAAGCCTGCACTTGCATATTTAGGAATGAAACTTCTTGAATCGAAAATAAACGAAATTCAACTTATAGCACGCGATGCAAGAGAAACTGAAAAAATATCTCATCTTGTTTCACAATCAGAACAGTTATTAATAAAAATTATTTCGCTTTTAAAAAACGAGATAACAGATATAAATAAAGACAAAGCATAAATAAATGGCATTATTTATTGAAATTAAAGGTAACAAACCAAAATTTGGTATAGATTGTTTTTTTGCTGAAAATTCGACTATTATTGGAGATGTTATTATTGGAAACGATTGCAGTGTATGGTTTAATTCGGTAGTTCGAGGCGATGTAAATTTTATCAGAATTGGAAACAAAGTTAATATTCAGGATGGCACAATTGTTCACGTTACTTATAACAAATCACCTACAATTATTGGAAATAATGTTTCAATTGGACACAATGCAATAATTCATGGTTGTACTATTAATGACAATGTTTTAATTGGCATGGGTGCAATTATTATGGACGGTGTTAGAATAAATAGCAACACAATTATTGCAGCAGGAGCTGTTATAACAGAGAACACAATTGTTGAATCTAACTCTGTTTACGCGGGTATTCCCGCCAAAAAAATAAAAACAATAAACAAAGATTTAACTAAAAGTCAAATTGAACAAACTGCCAACAACTACATTAAGTATGCAAGTTGGTATAAACATTAAATCCTATAGCTATCGGATTTTAAAAATCAATAAACAAAAGTGAAATCAGAATTATTATTGTTATTTGTTGTAACAAATAGTTTATATCCTGTTTTCTATTACTTTCCAATCAATAATTTTCCAGAAAGCTTCGATATAATCGGGACGGCGGTTTTGATAATCCAAATAATAAGCATGTTCCCATACATCGCAGGTTAAAATTGGTTTTAATCCTTCACGAATAGGATTTACAGCATTTGAAGTTTGAATAATATCAAGTTTGCCGTCCGATTTTAAAACTAACCAAGCCCAACCAGAGCCGAACAAAGTTGCAGCAGCTTTATTAAATTTCTCTTTAAATTCGGCAAAGGAACCAAAATTGGAAATTATTTTTTCAGCAATTATACCGTTTGGTAAACCTCCTGCATTTGAGTTAAATTGCTCAAAATAAAATGTATGGTTCCATACTTGTGCAGCATTGTTATAAATACCACCATCTGCTTCTTTAATAATTGTTTCTAAAGAAACATCTTCGAATTTTGTTCCTTTAATAAGGTTGTTTAAATTATTAACTCATGTTACGCAAAAATATCTAAAAGGAGGCGCTTCCATTGTTAATAACTTTTGGGGGTTCGCAAATAAATCTTGATTTTGAAAGAATTTAACCTTATTCTTTTTATTTTTTAACCTTAATAGAAAATCAGCGAGACGAAATATAACCTTATTACCTTATTT
>Ga0210044_10007478_pt1 | contig 13919 bp, 7 predicted proteins | sample CryGey13umfilter_2_FD_183959 | JGI IMG/M metagenome (GOLD analysis project Ga0210044, IMG submission 183959) | Groundwater microbial communities from aquifer in Utah, USA - Crystal Geyser 4/9/14 3 um filter (SPAdes) (version 2) | ecosystem: Environmental > Aquatic > Deep subsurface > Groundwater... | reverse complement strand
GCGGCCAGCACCGCCTTGCGTGCCACGAAGCGGTCCTGTCCCGCGAAGCGGCCGCCGTTGCCGTTGATCGTGCCGTCGTCGTTGAGGATCGAGATCCGTTCGAGGCCGTGCCGCTCCCCGGTCGCGAAGTCGTCGGGGTCGTGCGCCGGCGTCACTTTGACCGCGCCGGTGCCGAACGCCGGGTCGACCAACACCGCGTCGGCGATGATCGGAAAGGTGCGATCGATGAACGGGTGTCTGACCCGCTTGCCAATCATCGCCCGGTAACGCTCGTCGTCGGGATGAACGGCGATCGCGGTATCACCCAGCATCGTCTCGGGCCGCGTCGTCGACACGACGATCTCGCCGCCGCCCTCGACCGGATACGCAAAGTCCCACATCCCTCCGTCGATATCTTTGTGCACGACCTCGAGGTCCGACAACGCGGTGTGACAGCGCGGGCACCAGTTGATCAGGCGATCGGCGCGGTAAATCAGACCCTCGTTGTACAACTGCACGAACGCCCGCCGCACTGCCTTGGAAAGCATGTCGTCGAGCGTGAAACGCTCGCGGGACCAGTCGCACGATGCGCCGAGCGCCTTGGCCTGACGCGAGATGTTGTCCTTGTACTGCGCTTTCCATGCCCACATCCGCTCGAGAAAGCGCTCGCGGCCGAGTTCGAATCGGCTCGTTCCCTCTTTGGCGAGTTCCCGCTCCACCATCACCTGGGTTGCGATCCCGGCGTGGTCCGTACCCGGCAGCCAGAGCGCGTTGCGACCCTGCATGCGCCGCCAGCGCACCACGAGATCCTGGAGCGTGAACTGCAGGGCGTGGCCGATGTGGAGCTTGCCGGTCACGTTCGGAGGCGGAATCAGGATCACAAAAGGCTGCTTCTCGGAAGTCGGATCAGGCGTGAACGCGCCTGAGGCCTCCCAGGCGGCATACCAGCGAGCCTCAAACGAGGTGGGATCAAAACGGGTCGCTAGCTCCTCGGTCACGGACACGAATCCTCCCGGATGTCTCAACGAGCGAGTCTAGCAAAGTGCTGGCGGGCTCACCGTCGACCGGGCACGCCACCCTCCGGCCGCACCGGAGGCTGCCTCCCACGCTCGTGGCGAGAACGACGCGAGGACGATCGGGCTCAGGGCCGGATGTCTCGTCGGTACTCGCGGACGTGCTGCGCCTTCCACACCAGCATGGGCTGCCTGCGGATGCGGTCCTGAACTGCCGGATCATCATGGAGCGCCGCAGCTTCGATCTCCCCATCGTCCAGCATACGGTCGAGGAAACGCCGCTCGCCCGCTGACCAGGAAAGGAGAATCGCAAGCGCCGGAACCACCCTCTGCTCGATTCGGCTGGAGAGATCGTTGCCCTCTGGTGCTTCCCCGTGCAGTCCGCGGCGCAGAACCGGTTCCAGGTCGCGCTCGAAGGCAAGATCGCAAAGCAGCTCCCGGGTGTGCTGAAACTCACGTGCATCGGTTCTGGATGCGGCAACGAAACAGACAAAGGCCACCCGAAAGGACTTCCGTTGCAACAGATCGGGTGCCAGATCGAGCAGGCTCACTGCGTCGAAGGCGTCGCGCGCCGCAGTGCGCTCGATGAGTGCGGTGAACTTCCCCGCGGCCAGCTCGTCAAGGGTCAACGTGGGAACTCGGAGGTCCGACCCCGGCGGGAAGCGCACCACGATCCGCTCCTGACCCCACAATGGCACGCGGGCGACGAAGCTCACGTCCACCTCGAGGTTCTGCGAACCGCCGAAAACACTGGGAAAGCGCAGTCGGAACTTCCCTCCCGCGTATTCGGTCGGGGCTCGTTTCACGGTGCAACCTTCTCTCTCGCAGCAGGCCTGAAGGGCCCGCTCAAATTCGGGCCTCGCCAGCCGCATGCCCTCGATGTCCTCGCAGCCAACATAGTTGACGTCGATGTCGACCGAAAGCCTCGGTACATTCAGGTGCAAGAGATTGAGGGCAGTACCACCCTTCAGGAGCCAGGCACCGCGAGTGATTTCATGCCGGTCCAGACGGTCCAGAATGCCATGGAGACGGAGTACCTTCTCCACCACCTCGGATCGAAACCCGGTCTCCGCCGCGACTCGCACGACGTCCCCTGCCGTGATCATGCTCCGTTCCCTCGATCATCGCGGACCAGACCGACCGGTACGATGAGCGCCCAACTCGAGACAAGCCGCCCTCTTCGGCGACGATCCATGTATGTCGGCGCGCCTGCGGCTCTTCCATGCAGACGTTCGAGCAACCCCGCCGGAACGACCAGCTCCTCGCGGCGAGTCTCGAGGAAGAAGCCGACCCTGGCTGCCAGCGTCCTGCTGCCGACCAGCGTCACGTACTCCTCGAGCGGTCCCGGATCAAGCGCTGACACCGAACCCAGCGAGCGCCAGACCTCCTCGACGCCGCCAGCGAGGTATGGTCGATCAAGGACGTCCACCACCGTTCGTTCCAGGTTGGTAACGCGGATCTCGATCCCGGACCGTTCCACCCGCTCGATCCAGCGCTCGCCGTGATTCACCGCAAACAGTGGCGCGCCCGGGCGCACCGGGACGAATCGGCGGCCCTGGAACATCGAGGGCTTGGTCTTGGTCCAGGTGGCGAAGGTCAACCGTTCGAAGATGCTCTGCGCAAGCCCATGAGCCTCAAGCGCCGTATGGTAGGCAACGGCGGCGTCCAAAGCCATCCGCGAAGCAATGGCAATGAAGTCCGGAGGACTCTCCTGTGCACCGTCGGGCGCGCCGACACGGACGAAAACTCCCTGTTTGACCCTGATAATGCGTCCGAGCCGGTGCCAGCGCGCCAGATGCGAGTCGACGGTGGCACGAGTCCGACCACGATCGCGCAGGACCGCCGCGAATTCCTCTCTCGTAAAGAGAGGGTGGCTAGCCAGGAACGCCTCAGGCTTCATTGCACTGAACCTCCGTGACATGCAGTATATTACATATCTCGGAGGTCCCAAATGATCCAATCTATCGACTCCCTTTGCGGCCGAGCCCTGGCCAGAACTAAGCCCTTCCAAGAACCTCCCAGGCATATGTTTATTTGCAGTATCGTGCAAAAGATTGGATGTGGGACTCATCCGCGACACTCGAATGTCACGTGATCTCTTCGGGACAGAGACATCGCCGGCATACACGGTTTCTTCCATGCCGTATCGGCCCGCGCCGGGCGGCGGCTCAGAACAGCGCGGTGAAAGGCCCGGCAGACGACAAGGCCCGAAGATCGCCAAATGCGCGCTCCAACTCGGATGCCGGGAACTCGACGTCGAGCTGGACGCCGCCGAGGCGGGGCAGCACCCAACCGATCCGGCCGCCGTGGCGCTTCTTGTCCCGCGCGATGAACGGTATCAAATCTGACCACTCGAGATCGGAGATGTCCGGCAGCGGTGCCAGACCCTGCAAGCGGGTCGCCCAGCTCTGCGCCTCGGTGGTCGCGAGCTGACCGCGATCGCGCGCCAGACGCAGTGCAAACAGCATTCCCCAGGCCACCGCCTCGCCGTGAAGCAGGCGCGCGTAGCCGGTCGCCCCTTCAAGGGCATGGCCGAGGGTGTGGCCGAGGTTGAGCGCCTGACGCTCGCCAGCTTCGCGCTCGTCGAGGGTGACGACCTCGGCCTTGACCCGGATCGCGGCGGCGAGCAGATCGACCGCGTCGAACGCGTCCCCCTCGACGAGGCGCGGCAGGTGGGCGTCGAGCACCCGGTCCAGCGACGGTGTCGCGATGATCGCCGCCTTGACGATTTCGGCGAGTCCCGCCGCGATTTGGCGGCGATCGAGCGTCGTCAGCGCAAGCGGATCGGCGAGCACCACCCGGGGCGGCCAGAAAGCACCGACGAGATTCTTGCCGATGTCGAGGTCGATGCCGGTCTTGCCCCCAATGGCCGCGTCCACCATTCCAACCAACGTGGTCGGCACGGCAATCCAGGCGATTCCGCGCAACGCCACCGCGGCAGCAAACCCGGCCAGGTCGGTGATCACCCCGCCCCCGACCGCAACCACAACGTCACGACGCTCGACACCGTTTTCGGCGAGGAAGCGGATGATGCGTTCGCAACTGTTCCAGCCTTTGTTCGCCTCGCCGCTGGGCAGGGTCAGGACCGGCGCCGCGAGGGCGCGGCCGACATCGCCGCCGTACAGCGGCGCGACGTGCTCGTCGGTGACGATGAATGCCCGCCCCGGTTTGACGTACGGTCCCACTCGGTTGGCGACATCGCCGAGCAGCCCCTCGCCGACCAGGCACGGCGTTGCAGCCGGACCGAACGGAATCTCTGCAACGTCGGGGCCGTGGCCACGCTTCATGTCATCACCCTCGGCAACGCCGGCGACAGCCGGGCCAGGATCTCGTAATTGATGGTGCCCGCCAACTCGGCGACTTCCTCCGCCGAGACCCGCTCGTCGCCGTCCCGACCGAGGAGGGTCGCGACGTCTCCGACGCGCACTCCCGGGACATCGGTGACGTCGAGCATCACGATGTCCATGCAGACCCGGCCGATCACAGGTGCGAGCCGGCCCTGCACCAGAGCGTGGGCCCGGTTGGAGAGGGCACGCGGGTAGCCCTCGGCGTACCCCACCGGCAGAACCGCGACCACGGTGTCCCGGGTCGGCCTGAAGGTGCGTCCATAGCCGATCGGCGAACCAGCGGCAACTTCCTTGACCTGGCCGATGCGAACCCGCAGCGACAGCGCGGGCACGAGTGAGACGCCGTCGCGGCCGTGGGCGAGTAACCACGACAGGTGAGTCTCCTTGGACGGCCAGTGGCCGTAAAGCGAGATCCCGATCCGGACCAGGGAAAAATCGGCCTGCCGAAACAGCAGCGCCGCGGCCGAGCAGGCTGCGTGGACGAACGGTACCGCGCCAACCGCCTTCCGCACGGCCGCGACCGCGCCCGCGAACCGCTCCATCTGGCGCAAAGCGTACGAATGATCGGTGGTGTCCTCGATATCGGCGAAGTGGGTCGCAATGCCGACCACGGCGAGACCGCGCTCGCGGGCGGCGGTGGCGAAGGCCGCGGCTTCGCCCGGCACCACGCCCTGGCGATGGGTACCGGTGTCAACCTTGACGTGCACCGGGAGCGCGACACCGAGGCGGCGGCTGTGGCCGGCGAGCGCGTCGAGCACCTCAACCGTGGACGCCAGCACATGAGTCGATGGGTCGGCGACCGCGGCGACCTGGTCGGGCGTGAGGTAGCCCATGATCAAGATCGGCGCGGTGATTCCGCCGCCGCGCAACTCCATCGCTTCGGGCGCAGAGTGAACGCCCAGCATGGCGACGCCCTCCTGCTGGCATACCCGAGCGACCTGGATTGCGCCATGCCCGTAGGCGTTTGCCTTGACCACCGCGAGGATCGGCACGGCCCCGAGCAGACCGCGAAACAACGCAAGATTGTGGACGAGCGCCTCGCGCGATACTTCGATCCATGCGGTCGCCGAAGCCAGTGCCGGGTCGCTCACCCGCAAAGTCTACACTCCGGACAGCCTGCCGCAGCGACGAATCCGCCTGGCGACACGTACAATGCTCAAGCGATGGAACGCCCTGCCGAACACTCCCAGGAAAACCGCGAACCGGCACCTGCGCCTGCCCTGACCTGGCGACAGCGCCTCGGGGCCCGCCTCGGGCAGTTGCACGGCCACTGGAGCCGGGTGTTCTGGACGCTCCACTCGGTGTGGGCGTTGACCAGCGGCACCCTCGTCCTGATCCTCGCCCGCAACAGATGGGGCTACGTCCCGTGGGTGGTCGGCTTCATCGGCCTGACCTGGGCCTCGACGCTGTTCTTCTCAAAGCTCGCGGCCCGCTTCTTTGAGTCTGCGGCGATGCGTTTCGCCAAGGGGTTCGCCTCCTGGGCGACCCGGGCGATGTACCAGAACACGCTGTTCTTCCTGATTCCGTTTTACTTCTACTCGGCGACGCTGACGTCATCCAATGTCCTATACCTCGCTGCCCTCACGGCCCTGGCGGGTTTGGCCTGTCTTGACATGGTGTTCGACCGCCTCTTGCGCGACAAGAAGTGGTTTGCGCTCGGCTTTTTCGCCTTCGTCACCTTCTCCGCCCTGCAGTTCTTCCTGCCGCTGGTGTTCCGGGTCAGGATCCACAACGGCGCCTACCTCGCCGCCGGGCTTTCGATCCTGGCCACGATCCCGCTCGCCTACACCTGGGCGGAGGTCAAGCAGCACCGGCGCGCGTGGAAGATCCTCGCCGCCTTTCTCGTCGTCATCGCCGTCCTCAAGGTGGCGCGGATGATTATTCCGCCGGTACCGTTGCGCGTCACCTCGATCGTCTTCTCGGGCGGGCTCGACACCAAAAGCCTGATCGCGGACCGCGACTACGTCGATGAGATCCCGCTTTCTGCTCTGAGCAGCGGGCGCCTCTATGCCAGGGCTGCGATTTTCGCCCCGGTCCGCCTCGCCACCTCGATCCGGGTTCGTTTCATCATCGACGGCGACACGGCGCGCTGGTCCCGGGCGCTCGACATTCACGCCCACGATCACGGCTTCCGGGTCTGGGACGTGCTCCGGGCGCAGGGCGGAGCGTTCAAGCCATGCCGGATTCGCGCCGAGGTGTGGACGCGGGAAGGCCAGCTCGTCGGCCGGCGCGATATTCGCATCGTCGACCGATAATCGGTCACGGTTGTCGGGTCACGGTGCCAGGATCTCGCAAGGACCAGAATCGTCCGAAAAAGGCGGAGAAGAGCCGAAGCTACAGCCGAGGATGTGCCACGTGCTCTGCGCGTAGCGGACGGATCGAGTGGGCAAACCGAAGGGCGGAGTCTGCCTCCGCCCTGCGTATCTGCCTGCCCTGGCGACGAGCCGGGGATGCCCCGGGCTCGTCAGCGGGCAGAATTGCCTGTGGCTGCCTACCACCAATTCGTCGGGTCGCCGGTGACGTTGTCGACCATCGACACGAACGCCCAGCTTCGCCCCTCGACGTCACTGGCCTCATCGTCGAGCGGCAGCACCGTGAGGCCATACGTCCCCGTCGGGAAGCTGTCCAACGGCTTGTCGAACATCTTCTCGACGCGGTCTTGCAGGCTTGCCCGGGGCTGCAGCACGATTTCCCGCTCCGCCACCTTCGTGCCGTCCGCCGCATACAACGTCAGCCGGTGGGTGATGGCGTGGTCGTAATTGCCGTTGAACAGCCCCAGGTTGACGCGGAATTGCGGGGTCATCTCGAGCCCGGCAAAGTGCTGGACCGGCCACCCGTTCGGCGGGTAGAACGGCGTCATCTCGCCGTACGTCCCGCCGTCGGCGCGCGTCGTGTACGTGCGCACATATCCACCCATCCACGACGAGGCTTGCAGTTCGAGCGCGCCCCGCACGTTGTCCTCCTGTGAGCAGGCCGGAAACTGTCGCACGACGTCCGGGACGATGCTGCGGAAACCCCACGGAAACGTGAGGACCGCCGGCGACGGATTGACGCCGGTGAGGTGGCCCGTGAGCCCGTCGACACTGCCGGCGCCCCCGCAACGGTCGGTCCAGGCCGGGGAGAACCGGCCGATCGGCTGGTCCATCCACCCTCCCGCGTCGCCTTCCAGCTCGTACGCCGTGACGTAGAGATCGGACAGCCATCGGGTGCCTTTGGCCCCAGGCAGGTGCGCGACGGCCGGGGTCACGACTCGACTGTCGGCGTCGCCCAGCATCCACCACAGCGAGTACGGCACATGGATGCCGTCTCCGGTGCGGTTGTCGACCATGGACAGCCAGAGCGCGACCGGACGCAGGCCGGTGACCCGGATCTGCGACGGCAGCCCGGACTGGACGGCTGCCGGAAACAGCTCCTCCAGGTTCACGATCTTGACGCCGTGGGCCGCCACGGTGACGTCCTGCTTTTCGCCGGCACGCGGCCACCCGTTGGGCTTCGGCGCCATGTCGTACCAAATCGAGGCGCCCCACGACAGGCTCACGGTCACCGCCTCATCGCGGTCGTTGGCCAGTCCCAGGTTGTGGCGGAACCGCCCCGCTTCCCGGTGGTCCAGGACCAGCGTGGCGTTCATCCCGGTGTACATGTCCAGTTGGTTCTCCTTGGCGTGGTTGGAATACCCGGTGGTCCCAGGCACCGCCTGCACCGCCTCGCCCATGGTGCCGCCTCGTCCCGCCTCGCCCGCATCCAGGGACGGCGTCCAGATCCGCGAGACGGCCACGACCTGCTCGCCCCAGCGGTAGGGCGAGGTGATGACGAGGGCGTCGTGGGTGACGCCGTCACCCGCCGGCCCGCCGCCGATCCACTCGAGGGCGTTCGGCACCTTGAACGAACCCCGGCCGGGCAGGTCCACGGTTTTCGTCACGGCCCTCTTGACGACGCGGCGCACGGTGACGGTCGTGGCCGTAGCCGACGGGTTGTACAGCCACAGGTCCGAACTCCAGTACGTTTGGTTGCGGCCGGGAGCACGGACGAGGATCGGGATGGTCTGCTCGTAGGTCGTTGGCGGATCCGCGGGCAGGCGCGCGAGGGTCCAGGGAATGGAATCACCACGAAGCCATACCGGCACGGTCTCCGCGAGCACGGTGGTCTGCCAGGTGGTCGGGTCCAGCTTGATCGTCGCCTGGCCGCCCTTTTCGTGCTCCATGACCTGCACCAACAGCGCGTCGAGGTACGGGTCGTAGAATGAATACTCCACATAGTCGTACCCGGACGGGAATGGCACCTTCGACCTTGCCGCGTTGGCGGGATCCAGGGCGCCGGCCGTGATCGGGAGGAACGAAACATCGATTCCGCCATAAGGCACCTGGAACTGGCCCGTGATCCAAAAGCCGCCACGGCGGCGATCGAAGGAAAAATTCCCCGCCAGGAACGTCTCGCCTTCAGGCAGGCCTTCGAGATTGGCGAATAATCTGAAACTCTCCGAGTCCCGGGGTGCGAACAGGATCAATGCGTGCGAATATGGCGTGAACCCGGCATAGGTGCCCTCCGCCAGATCGAAAGAGGCTCCGGCGTCCCGACTCACAAACGGTCCCTGCTCGCCCATCAAGACGATCAGTTCGGAAGCGCTCACTTCTCCCAAAGACTTTCCGGCTGTAACCGCTGGCGAGTAGGTGGGCGACTGATAGCGCCGAAGGAACCTGCCAGCGCCCGGCTCGATTTCAATCCAGTTCCCCATCGAACCTTCGAAGAGCAGCCGATCTTCGATAGAGGTGAGATAGGAACCTTCTCCGAAGCCTGGGTATGAGGTATAGCCTGTGCACCAGTAGAAGAACGGCGCCAGCCGGCTCCAGGTGTTGTGATCGATCGACCAGCGCCAGATGCCTTGCCGGGCGTTGACCTCCGGGTCTGGCCCCCAGTATTGATGGTGAACGACGCTGTAGAGCGGCGATTGAACCTCGCTCCAACTCGGCTGTTCCGCTCGCGCCGATGAGCCAGAGCCCATGCCTGCCAGGAGAACGGCCATGGCAGCTCCCGCGATCATGAGATGATTGCAAATCTGCAAGCTGTGCTTCAACATGACTGCCCCTACGGCCAAATCGGGCAGTGGCGCGTGTAGTAGGTCTCGTCCCCACCGTAGCCGATCGCCTTGAAGGCATCGTTGGCCGCCTGCTGTTCGACCAGTGCCGATTCCGGCGGCGCCCCCCATCCCGGGCATTGTGAGTAGAGCTGGAACGCCGACAGCTTGGCCAGATCCGCAAGGTCGCCCCACTGGGTATTCGACGGCGCGAGACGAATGGCGACGCGCATCAGGATCCTGCTCGCCTCAATCGCGCCCAGACCGTCGACATCGATGTCGCAGCCGGCGGTCCATCCCGCCCGCCCACCTCGCCCCGCGGCCGGGCAAATCGGGTTCTGCCCGCCCTGGGAAAGGAGATACAGCACGACCGAAAGCATGTGACCCTGCACATGCCCGTCGCCAACTGCGTACCATGGTAGTTCCGGCCAAGGCAGCGTGAACTGGTCCCGATGATATGCGCACCACGAACCGTAATCCGTCCCAGGATACACAGCCTGCCAGTTGGGTGTCCGCACCTTCTCGACGAACCAGTCTGCGCGGCTCCAAAACAGCGGACAATCTGTGTTCGGCGCCCACGAACCGTTGTAGTGGTCCTCGCCGAAGCACCAGTCCGCCTTCTCATACCCTCGGCCCGCGGGTCGGTTGAGCCACTCCACCCCATGTCCGAGGACGTTGGCAAAACCTTCATCCAGCTCCTTGCGGTCGGGCGACGACGCAAACTGCAGGTTCGCCTCCCAATTGACCGCATGCCCCCATTCGTGGCCCATCACGTCCAGACTCGCCGAAGCGGAATAGGGATAACTGAGCGATCCGCCGTCCTGTCCCGGCTGTGCCACCACGACGCCATGACCCCTCGTCGCACCAAGAATGTTGGCAGGCAGAGATATGAGGGGGGCGTTTCTCCAGAAATACCCGTAGCCGAACAAGAAGCCCTCTGGCCTGTCGAACACGATGTTCGCGCGGAACTGGCATGCTCCATCGAATCCACACCACCCGTACCATTGCTTCAAGGTGGTCATGGTCAGGGTTGTGTTCCAAAGGGCATCGCCGGCCGAACTCCCTGCGCCCTGTGCCGTCGAGTCGGCATACTGGGGCGGATCAGAGGGTCGCGAGGGGGCACGCCGGTTCAGTGCGAGGAGTGCCCACTGGTTGCCCGGGCAGGCGTGCGAATCGCCAGAATTCCAGTGCTTGTACACATCGATCTCGGGCAACTGGTTGGCGATCGCCGGCACATGGCCTTCGTGGGACCACTCCGGCCGATCGCTGCCCAGCGACGCCGAGGTCCACCCTCGTGAGATTCCGGGCGAGGAGTTCTGCGCCACGATCACAGCGGCATTGCTCTCGGTCTCCTCCGGGCCCGGCGGGGCGCACACGGGGAAGCGTACCCCCGCATCAAGGTGCAGAAGATCGCCGGTATCCGCATCAAGCAGAGCCGTGTAAGGCATGTCGGCCCGATCCTGGATCGGCACCTCCCACACCAGATGAACACTTTCGCCCGCAACGGCCCGCAAGACGAGTTGGGTCTGCGCTTCCTGTGCCGCGATTTCGAGCGTCGACAGGGTTGTCCACTCGGGCGCAGCAAAGTCCGCTCGACGCGACAGCGCATCGAACACAATCTGAAGGGCGTCCTCGGGCCTGGTGATCGCCGGGACGCTGGTGATGTCCACGTCGCGCAACTGCCGGCCGAAAACCGCATTCAGGTCCTCGTCGGGGGCCGTGTGGATACCGATTTCGCCCCCCATGACCGGAATCCCCTTCGTGGCGTACGGTTCGCCCAACGCTCGGGCCAGTGCCGGCCCCGGCACAAGCACCTGTCGGGAAAAAACGTGCCGCATGCCCAGGTCGTCGATCTGATCCCGATAGGCCCGCCAAATGAGGCGCGACCCATCCTGAAAAATGGCATCTTGAACGGTGCCCCCGGCAAGACCCTGGCCGACGACGACGGACTCGAGTTGTTTCACGGAATCCGGACCCTGGAAGAACACCCGCTGGGTCGGTTCAGCGGCCGACGAGATCGTCGCAGTGAGAAGCGTTGCTGCAACATAAAGCAGGAACCTCAGTCGATTGGTTGGTTGGTTGGTTGGTTGGTTGGTTGGTTGGTTGCACGTTCCGTGCCGCATACTCTGTGCATGTGGGCGCCTCCGCGCTTGTGACGTTGTCTTCAAGCTAGTCAGGGGCACCCAATCTGTCAAGTGACCTGGATCACACAACTCCGGCCAGTGTCGGCCGGCGCGACATCCGCATCGTCGACCGGTAATCCGTCACGGTGGTCGGGTCACGATACTTCGATCACGCAAGGACCAGGATCGTCCGAAAAGGGCGGAGATGAGCCGAAGCTGCAGCCGAGGATGTGCCACATTCCCTGCGCGCATCATCCGGATATGCCGGGCAAACCGAAGGGCGGAGTCTGCCTCCGCCCTGCGTATCTGCCTGCCCTGGCGACGAGCCGGGGATGCCCCGGGCTCGTCAGCGGGCAGAATTGCCTGTGGCTGCCTACCACCAATTCGTCGGGTCGCCGGTGACGTTGTCGACCATCGACACGAACGCCCAGCTTCGCCCCTCGACGTCACTGGCCTCATCGTCGAGCGGCAGCACCGTGAGGCCATACGTCCCCGTCGGGAAGCTGTCCAACGGCTTGTCGAACATCTTCTCGACGCGGTCTTGCAGGCTTGCCCGGGGCTGCAGCACGATTTCCCGCTCCGCCACCTTCGTGCCGTCCGCCGCATACAACGTCAGCCGGTGGGTGATGGCGTGGTCGTAATTGCCGTTGAACAGCCCCAGGTTGACGCGGAATTGCGGGGTCATCTCGAGCCCGGCAAAGTGCTGGACCGGCCACCCGTTCGGCGGGTAGAACGGCGTCATCTCGCCGTACGTCCCGCCGTCGGCGCGCGTCGTGTACGTGCGCACATATCCACCCATCCACGACGAGGCTTGCAGTTCGAGCGCGCCCCGCACGTTGTCCTCCTGTGAGCAGGCCGGAAACTGTCGCACGACGTCCGGGACGATGCTGCGGAAACCCCACGGAAACGTGAGGACCGCCGGCGACGGATTGACGCCGGTGAGGTGGCCCGTGAGCCCGTCGACACTGCCGGCGCCCCCGCAACGGTCGGTCCAGGCCGGGGAGAACCGGCCGATCGGCTGGTCCATCCACCCTCCCGCGTCGCCTTCCAGCTCGTACGCCGTGACGTAGAGATCGGACAGCCATCGGGTGCCTTTGGCCCCAGGCAGGTGCGCGACGGCCGGGGTCACGACTCGACTGTCGGCGTCGCCCAGCATCCACCACAGCGAGTACGGCACATGGATGCCGTCTCCGGTGCGGTTGTCGACCATGGACAGCCAGAGCGCGACCGGACGCAGGCCGGTGACCCGGATCTGCGACGGCAGCCCGGACTGGACGGCTGCCGGAAACAGCTCCTCCAGGTTCACGATCTTGACGCCGTGGGCCGCCACGGTGACGTCCTGCTTTTCGCCGGCACGCGGCCACCCGTTGGGCTTCGGCGCCATGTCGTACCAAATCGAGGCGCCCCACGACAGGCTCACGGTCACCGCCTCATCGCGGTCGTTGGCCAGTCCCAGGTTGTGGCGGAACCGCCCCGCTTCCCGGTGGTCCAGGACCAGCGTGGCGTTCATCCCGGTGTACATGTCCAGTTGGTTCTCCTTGGCGTGGTTGGAATACCCGGTGGTCCCAGGCACCGCCTGCACCGCCTCGCCCATGGTGCCGCCTCGTCCCGCCTCGCCCGCATCCAGGGACGGCGTCCAGATCCGCGAGACGGCCACGACCTGCTCGCCCCAGCGGTAGGGCGAGGTGATGACGAGGGCGTCGTGGGTGACGCCGTCACCCGCCGGCCCGCCGCCGATCCACTCGAGGGCGTTCGGCACCTTGAACGAACCCCGGCCGGGCAGGTCCACGGTTTTCGTCACGGCCCTCTTGACGACGCGGCGCACGGTGACGGTCGTGGCCGTAGCCGACGGGTTGTACAGCCACAGGTCTGAACTCCAGAATGTCCCAGCGCGGCCGGAAGCGCGGACGAGGATCGGGATGGTTTGCTCGAAGGTCGTTGGTGGATCTTCGGGCAGGCGCGCGAGGGTCCAGGGAACGGGATCGCTGAACCGAGGATCCCCGGTCGTCGCGAGCACGGTGGTCTGCAAGGTGGTTGGGTCAAGCTTGGCGATTGCCCTGGTACCCTTTTCTGGGTTGGACACCTGCACCAACAGCGCGTCGAGCCGTGGGTCGAAAAACGAAAAGTCAACGTAGTTGTACCCGAACGGAAACGGCACCCGCGAACGCACCGCGTTGGCGGGATTCAGGGCGCCGGCCGTAACCGGGAAGAACGAAACCTCGATGCGGTCGTAGGGCGCCTGGAACTGACCCGTGGCCCAGAAGCCGCCCCGTGTGCGGTCGAAAGACAAGGCGTGCTCGAAACCCTGATTGTCCTCAGGTTGACCAGTAAAGTCGCCGAACAACGTGAAGCGTGTCCCATCCCGTGGAGCGAACAAGATCAATGT
>Ga0210044_10007477_pt1 | contig 13926 bp, 10 predicted proteins | sample CryGey13umfilter_2_FD_183959 | JGI IMG/M metagenome (GOLD analysis project Ga0210044, IMG submission 183959) | Groundwater microbial communities from aquifer in Utah, USA - Crystal Geyser 4/9/14 3 um filter (SPAdes) (version 2) | ecosystem: Environmental > Aquatic > Deep subsurface >... | reverse complement strand
ATGAATTCATCTTAGCAGCCTTTATTTTTTTGAAATAATTATAAAATCTTTGTTGAATTCTTTTACAATTCCATCTATTGATGAATGTATCCGGGCTCCCAATTTATCTGGTTCAACTTCAGCAATAAGTTGTCCTTCTCTGACCTTATCAAATTTATTTACAATTGGAGTGGAAGAATTCCCTGCATGTTGTTTTAAAAGAATTTTAACTTCTGATATTTCTTTATTTATTTCTCTGAAAGGAGTTTTAGCATCATATTTTGAAATATCAAGTCTTTTCATTAACTGCTTCAATGGTACTCTCCTTCCTTCTTTAATTGGATGCACTTTCAATTCCTTTATCTGTTCATATTTGAAATTGTTTTTTCTCATTTCAGCTTTACTTTGATCACATGCTTCACGTGGATATAAATCCTCCGGACAAGCATAAAGTGAACAAAGTCCGCATGAACAGCACAAGTCAGCATATTGATTCCAATAATTGCTTCCGGATTGAGTGAATGCTAATGAACGCATTACTTTATGCGGTTGCACATCATAACCAAGTAGATAGCGCGGACAGAATTCTGTGCAATAACTGCATTGATCACAAGCGGATTTTCCAATTCTGTTTTTTGATTGAATATTTCTGTTTGTTCGATTTATCAAGTAGTGATCGATTGGCAGAATAATAATTCCTGCAGTAGTTTTTTTTACAACATCATTAACATCAAAAGTCAATTGACCCATCATAATGCCACTAACAAATATTCCGAAATCTTTTTCTTTTGTTCCACCAGCAATTTCTATTAATTCCCTAAATGAAGTGCCAATAGGTACAAAAAACGATGAAGGAATATTCACCAGACCTGCAACAGATACAAACTTTTTTGTAACAGGTTTTCCTTCCATTGCATTATTAATATTAAAAAGAGTTTCAACATTATTTACTAAACATCCAACCTGCAATGGAATTCCATGAGGTGGAATTAATCTTTTTGTTGCATGATAGACAAGCTCATATTCATCACCTGATGGATAAAAGTCACCGAGAAGAGAAATCTCAATATTAGTATTAGCAAGTTTTCTGCTGATTGATTCAATTGCTTTCGAATTTTTCTCTTTAATTCCAAAATATCCTTTAATAGCAGATGAAGACTGAATCATGTTTTTCATTCCGTCAACAATTTCACCAGGAAAGTTTACCATCAATTCGAAATCTTTATGGATCAACGGCTCACATTCAGCGCCATTTGCCAAAACGTATTCAACATTTGATTTTGCTTTTACATGTGTCGGAAATCCTGCACCGCCGGCACCTACAACTCCGGCATTAAATATTAATTCACTAATTTCCATTATTACTCTCAAATCTTTTAATTACAACAACTGTTTTATCGTCCTGATATTTACTATCATTTGTTGAAAATATCTGTACTTCTTCAAGAATTTTATAAACAATTTCACGTGGAGTTGATTCGTGATATTTAAGAATAATATTTTCTAATTTTTTTTCACCGAAAAATTCAAACTTATCATTGGCAGCTTCTACTATTCCATCTGAAAAAACAACTAGTACATCTCCCGGTTTGAAATTAATACTATCAGTATCAAAACGTGAGTTTGAAGCAACACCAAGCAAAGTGCCAGTTGGTTCAAGATAATGAATTATTTTTTTTTGGCTTGAATAAAACATTGGGGGATTGTGCCCTGCATTCGCATATAGAAAAAGTCCCTTTTTATCAGATGAAATTTCTCCGTAAAACAGTGATGAAAATTTTTCATCACTGAATATTTTATTGACAAGATTGTTTAACCTGAACATCATTGGTGATATTTTCATTTGGAAAAAACTGCCCATTCGGATTGCACCTGATATATACATGGCTTCTGCCGCAGCTGATAATCCTTTTGAAGCCGCATCACCAACTGTAATTCCTAATCTTTCTTCATCGAGTCCTATTTGTAAGTAATCAAAAAAGTCTCCGCCAATAATTTCAGACGGAACTGTAACTCCAAATATTTGGTAACTATTAAAATTATATTCATGTTCAGGAAGAATAGATTTCTGTAATTCACGTGCTTTATAAATTACTTCCTTCAGGTTCTGAGCCGAGCGGCTAATTCTTCTTTCACGGATTTTTGATGTCAGAATAGTAGCAACAATATTTAATGTATATCTTAATTCTTCATCAATGGATTCACTATTCAAGGCAAGCAGATATTCATAAAAAGTTTTATCGTTAACTTTTATTTTTGAACCGACACCGGATGCTGAATAAAAATAAATCCCTTTGCTGATTAGAATTTTATTGGTCTCTTTAGCTAAAACCGTCCTGAATTTTGTAATTTGTTCAAAAATAGGATAATCGGCAATTTTTAAGATAAAATTTTTATCAATCATCGAATCAGTACCAACTTGGAAAAGTAATTTATATCCTTTCCTTTTGGGATCGAGTTGCCAAATTCTTCCACCTGTAATATTTGTGGACTTATCATTTTTTATTTGAATTAATATTTCCTGAAGCATGTCTTTGCTTGTTTCATACTGCTCAGAAGCAATCTTTTCAATAGCTCTATATAATTTCTTTTGCCGCATATTTTATTCCGTATAAAATTTCAACATTTGTTCAATAGCTTTTTTGCAAACTTCATTAAATTCATTCGATTTTAACGTTCTCATTATGCTGTCATAAGTGGATCGATAAACATTTTTCGAAGCATAACCGGCTCCTTCAAAAACCCCGACTGATTCGTAATATTTTTTTTCATCAGGAGTTGGAATTGGAATGTTCTTATCAACCAAATATTTCCACTTCTTGCTAAAATCAGCTAACGTTGTGATGTTTGGCTCCCAGGGCTCAATATCGTTAGGATAATAATCAATATAAGTTGGATCATCACCATACTCATCAGCCAGCCCAACAAATCCGTGTCCAAATTCATGAACAAAAACTTTATCCGCTAATTTGTTGTTGGCAGAAGTAATTGAGTAATAATTATAAATTCCGCCACCGCCGTATTTATCAGTATTTGTCAATATAAATATCTGATCGTAAGGAACATTTGCAGCAACATCACGAACAGTCCACATGTCGGTTGTCATTAAATATCTTTCCGATCCAAAAGTATAAAAAGTTGAATTCACCAAAGTGTTTTTCCAAATATTTTCACCCGGTATATCACAACCCGACTCTTGTGATGGAGAAATTATTAACCAAAAATTTATTTTGTCTTTAAACTTTTTGAATGGATCTATATCAAGCAAATATTCAGCAAGTTCCCAACTTTTTTCCCTAAATTCATCCATCTCATTTTCAGTATATCCTTCAGGGATTAAAACTATATCAAGTGCAGTATTTGAAGCAGTTCTATTTATCAATTTCTCGGTTTCAAAAACTAATTTCTTCTCTTTCGATATATATATATTTTTAGGATCAATTTCCTTATTAAATAATAATTCAAACTCATTACGCCGATTACGCTTAAATATTTCTATCACAATATTTTCTTTCGGGTATGGAAAAACAATAGTTTCCTGAAAAGTACGTTTATTATTTTTGGCTTCTTCTGTGGATTGCCATTCCTGAAATAAGGATGAAAATCCGCGTGAATAAATAAGCATATTGGACTTTTTATCAAAAACTTTGAAGAAATAATTTCCGTAACCTATCGTGTCAATCAGATTTATTTCCGATCCTCCCCAATATTTTTCTTCAACAATTCTTTGGAAAATCAATTCCTCTGAATTCGTATTTCCTGAATGATAAAAATCAATACGCATTGATTTTTGAATAAAATAATCATCAAACTGAACAGCTAAAAGTGTGTCCAGTAATATAAATAGTAATAAAATTGGTTTCATTTTGCTAACTATGTTTGAAATTTTATGTGTAAATATAAAGGAATATAAAAGTACCTGCAATAATAGGCGTTAATACAATATTGATTTAAATATAGTTCTAACCCTTTGTTTTGGTAGGCTGAATTTTTGAATAAAAACATAAAGTTACGATTTTCTGATTAACTACTCAGACTAATTTTTTCAATAATTTGTGCAAGCTCAAAATCTTTAAAAGTAATTGCATTTTTTGAGTGGGTTGAAATATTTATTTTAACGTTATTCCATGAATGAAGAAGAATATCGGGATGATGATCCAATTTTTCGGCTGTAAACCCGACTTTCAAAACGAATCCGGTAGCATCAATAAAATTTGCAAATAAGAAATGAGCCTGCTCTAAAAAGGTATTTTTTACGATTATTGAATTCGATTCCAAACTAAAATTGAAATATTTTTTTATCAATTACATCTTTTTAGATTCGACTCAGAAATTCTTATATATAGTTTTATAGTCTGTTTCCCATCCCGATAAAATCTCCAGATTCTTATCAATTTCATTATTTGTATAAATTGACAAGTTATGCCTTCTCCCTTTCATTTTTCTCATCATGATTAATATTGCTTTCATCTACCACAAATGCAAGGTCTTTTGCTTCATTCTGATGTTTTGCAACAACCGAATCACCTTCTTTAATTCTTGCAAGAAGCATTTCTTCGGCAAGCGGATCTTCAAGGTATTTCTGAATCGCACGCTTCAATGGTCTTGCTCCGAATTTCTGGTCAAACCCTTTTTCTGCAAGGAATTCTTCTGCATCTTCATTCAACTTTAATGTTATTTTATTATTGCTGAGATTTATCAATAACTCCCTCATTTCAATAGCAATGATTTTTTTGATGTCCTCTTTTTCAAGATTTCTGAAAACTATAGCGTCATCAATTCGATTAAGAAATTCGGGATTGAACAGATGTTTCATTGCATCTTCAACTGTATTTTTCAAATTCGAATATTTGTCTATCGAAGAGTCTCCGCCAAAACCAAATCCCCCTGATTCTTTAATTTCTTTTGTTCCAACATTCGAAGTCATAATGATAATTGTGTTTTTGAAATCAACTTTTCTTCCCAGACTGTCAGTCAAAACTCCATCATCTAAAACTTGTAGCAAAATATTGAAAACATCAGGATGAGCTTTCTCAATTTCATCAAAAAGCACAACTGAATAGGGTTTCCTTCGCACTCTCTCTGTTAACTGTCCACCTTCTTCGTAACCGACATATCCCGGAGGTGCACCCACCAATCTTGAAAGAGAATACTTTTCCATATATTCACTCATATCAATCCTGATTAATGCATCTTCTGAATCAAACAAATATTTTGCAATAACTTTTGCTAGTTCGGTTTTTCCAACACCTGTTGGTCCCAGAAAGATAAAACTTCCGATTGGTTTATTAATTCTTTTCAATCCTGCACGTGTACGCCTGATTGCTTTACAAAGTTTCCCAACTGCTTCATCTTGTCCAACAATTTTAGATTTTATTGAATCTTCCATTTTGAGTAATTTTTCTGTCTCAGCTTGTGCAACACGATTTACAGGAATGTTTGTCATCATAGAAACAACCGTAGCAATATCTTCTTCTGAAACATCAAAAATCATGTCCTTTGTTTTCTCTTCCCATTCTCGTTTTGCTAATTCAAGATCCGATTGCAATCTTCGCTCTTGATCACGAAGCGTTGCAGCTTCTTCGTAATCTTGTCTTTTTACAACATCAACTTTTTGTTTTTTCACACCTTCAATTTGTTCTTCAAGTTTGAGAACTTCATCAGAAACTGTATAATTATTCATGTGTACTCGGGATCCCGCTTCATCAAGAACATCGATTGCCTTATCAGGAAGATAACGATCTGTGATGTACCTGTCGCTCAATTTTACTGCTGAAATAATTGCTTCTTTTGAATACTTCACAAAATGATGCTCTTCATATTTGAATTTAATATTTTCCAAAATCTCGATTGTTTCTTGAACTGAGGGCGGTTCGACCATAACTTTTTGAAAACGTCTGTCTAAAGCTCCATCCGTTTCGATGTATTTACGATACTCATCAAGAGTAGTTGCACCAATACATTGAATATCGCCTCGTGCAAGTGCGGGCTTAAACATATTAGAAGCATCAAGAGAACCTGAAGCTCCTCCTGCACCAACAATTGTATGAAGTTCATCAATAAACAAAATAACATCATCAGCTTTTTCCAATTCAGTCATTAAGGCTTTCATTCTTTCTTCAAATTGGCCGCGATATTTTGTACCGGCAACTAAGCCTGCTAAATCGAGCGTTACAACTCGTTTATCCTGTAAAATTCTTGGAACTTTGCGATTAATAATTTTTAATGCAAGTCCTTCGGCAATTGCAGTTTTCCCCACTCCGGGTTCGCCGATTAAAACAGGATTATTTTTTTTCCTTCTACTCAAAACTTGTGCAACTCTTTCAATTTCTTTTTCTCTCCCAATTACTGGGTCGAGCTTTCCGTCAATAGCAAACTTGGTCAAATCCCTTCCAAAATTATCTAAAACAGGAGTTTTAGTTTTTTCCGGTTTTTTAGGTTGTGGCGGTAACGTAGGAATTGACTTATCCTCTGATTTACTCGATAATATATCGTTTAATTCCAGTTTTGCAGTTTCATAAGTTATGTGAAACTGATGCAAAATTTGAGTTGCAATATTATCTTCATCACGAAGTAAAGAAAGTAAAATATGCTCGGTTCCAATGACATCCGATTTTGCAATCTTCGATTCAATGCTGCTTATTTTTAAAACCCTTTCAGCTTGTTTCGTTAATGGTAAATTTCCAATAGTTATTGTCCCGCCTGTTGTACGCACTGTATCTTCAACTGCTTTTTTGAGTTTCAGTAAATCAACTTCAAGATTTCTTAAAATTCTTAAGGCAACGCCCTGTCCTTCTCTGATAATTCCAAGAAGCAAATGTTCAGTCCCAATATAATCATGTCCAAGTCGAAGTGCTTCTTCTCGACTCATTCTTATAACAACTTGACTTCTTTCTGAAAAATTTTCGTCCATTTTATTCCTTTGTTTATTTGATTAAACAAATTTATTGCGTATTTCGTTTCTTAAATATAATTAGATATCTCAGCCTTTTCAATCCTGTATTATTTGTTTTGATTGATAAATTCGGAAATTTTATCTACCACAAAATGAATTTGCTCATCAGATAATTCAGGATAAATTGGAACAGCCAAACACGTACCTGCAACCTCTTCAGATACCGGAAAATCTCCATTTTTATAACTTAAATAATTAAAGCATTCCTGCTGGTGAAACGGGACAGGATAATAGATTTCGGTAGCAATTTCATTTTTTGTCAAAAACTCTCGAAGTTCATCTCTTTTCTCAACTCGAATTACATACTGATTGAAAATATGATAGTTTCTCATCGATTCACTGACTTCATCAGGTTTATAAATCGCTTTTGGTAAAAGAACCATATTATTTTGATCGAATTGTGTTTTACCCGGAACTTCCGAAAGTTTTGCATCAATAAAAAGTTTTGTGTAAAGTTCTGCATTCCTTCTTCTTGCATCAGACCATGAATTCAAATGTGGGAGTTTTACACTTATCACTGCTGCTTGCAGAGTATCAAGTCTGAAATTGCCACCTAAAACTTTATGATAATATTTGGGTTTAGCCCCATGAACACGCTTAATTATTAATTTTTCAGCCAGATCATCATCGTTTGTAACAACTAACCCGCCATCGCCGAAACAACCAAGATTTTTACTTGGGAAAAAAGAGTAGCAACCGATATGACCAATTGTCCCAACAGGTTTCCCGTCTTTATAAACTGCACTTATTGCTTGAGCACCGTCTTCAATCACAATTAAATTATGTTTTTTTGCAAGATCCATAATGGGCTGCATATCGGCACTTTGACCAAATAAATGCACGGGCATTATAGCTTTTGTTTTTGAAGTGATATTTTTTTCAATTTGATTTACATCAATGTTGAATGTTAATGGATCACAATCAACGAGAACAGGTTTTGCATTCAATCTTGCAACTACTCCGGCAGTGGCAAAAAACGAAAATGTAGGCATAATTACTTCATCATCGGGCTGAATATCAATTGCCATCAATGCGAGCAAAAGCGCATCTGTTCCTGATGAAACTCCAATTGCGTGTTTGCAGCCTAAAAATTGCTCCATTTCCCTTTCCATTCTTGCTAATTCAGGTCCCATAATAAAATATTGCGATTCACTAACTTTTAATACTGCTTCATCAAGTTCTTTCTTCAAAGAGTGATATTGTGGTTTTAAGTCTAATAGTGGTACTTTCATTTTAATTCCTCAGTTTGCTAAATATTTATTCATAATTGAAACAATCCGCTGACTTGCTTTTCCGTCCCATAATTCAGGAATTGCTCCATGTTTGATTTTCCCATTTAAAACTTCCAAAGCCGTCTTTTCAGCTTTTTCCAAATCATTACCTAAAAGTTGATTTGTACCAACATCAACAGTGACAGGTCTTTCTGTAGAATTTCGAAGAGTTATACACTGAACTCCCAAAAAAGTTGACTCTTCCTGAATTCCGCCGCTGTCAGTAATAATTAACTCAGAATATTTGATCAAATTTATAAAGTCCAAATATCCAATTGGCTCTGTAAGAATAATGTTTTTTGAAAGAGTTTCAATTACTCCAAAATCTCCCCAATTCTTTTTTGTCCGCGGATGAACCGGAAAAACTACTTTTCTTTCATCGCCAATTCTGTTCAACAATTTGATTAGTTTTTCTGTCTGTAAAGCATCATCAACGTTGCTTGGTCGATGCAAAGTTACCAAAACAAATTTATTTTTCGTCAATCCAAGGTTCTCACAAAGAGAGGAAGATTCTGACTTTTTAATAAAATTATTCAAACTATCAATCATTACATTTCCAACAAAAAATATTTTATCCGCAGGAATGCCTTCATTGGCTAAATTAACCAAACCGCTTTTTTCAGTTACAAAAAGTAAATCCGAAATTGAATCTGTAAGCACTCTATTTACTTCTTCCGGCATTTCTCTGTCGAAACTTCGTAAACCTGCTTCCACATGTGCAGTTTTAATATGCAATTTTGAAGCAGTAAGTGTGCATGCAATAGTTGAATTAACATCACCGACCACAATTACGAGGTCTGGTCTTTCAGCAAGCAGCACCTTCTCGAACTCAATCATTATTTTTCCGGTTTGCTCGGCATGCGACCCGCCGCCAATTCCAAGATAAAAATCAGGCTTTGGAAGTTCTAATTCTTCGAAAAATATTTTTGACATTTTCTCGTCATAATGTTGCCCGGTATGACAAATTTCATGTTCAATATTTTTATATTTTTGAAATTCACGATACAACGGTGCAACTTTCATGAAATTGGGTCTTGCACCAACCACAGAGATAACTTTTTTCATAATTTTCCAAGAGTTAAAGAATCCGACTATTTTTTAAACCGAAACACAACCTGTTCGCGTTTTTTATATTCTTCTGCATTACCTAATAATGTTTTTTGAAGTTTATTTCCGGTCATTTGATTTTGAATAAACTCATTAAATGATTTTTTCTTTATAAAAGCCGATTTATCGATATCAAATCGCTCTGTTTCGGCAACATTTTTATTGTCCTTTAACCGAATTTCTTCTTTCAGTTTTTGAATTTTTTCTTCATTCAGTTGGCTGCTTTCCTTAAAATTGGAAACGACGGGTTTATTAAAAGCATTGATTTTATTTGATTTATCTTCAGAGAAATTTCGAATAGAATTATTCTTGACGCCCGGAAACAAGTTATCTGCTTCATCATCAATAAATGAATCATCAAGAGCAAAAATTGCTTTTGCATAAACTTTGTCGTTTTGATTTTTTGCTTCATCGCTTTTCAAATCGAATGCATAAACTTCTTCATAAAAGGCTTCATTGTCTTTCGATGGTAAACTTGTGAAACCTACTTGTTGAATTTTGAACCTAAAAAGATTAGGGTCAATCTGCATCTGCAAAAATGAAATGTCATTCAAAGCAAAAATCGGATCAAAATAAATCAACTCTAAACCGGTGGAGCAATTAATAAAGAATCCGTACTTTGATGAAAATGCATCAATAGAGTTTACGTTTGCAAGCAAGCGATAAACAATAAGGTTTTTCGGAAATGGATCAATAACAAAATTACAAACCTCAAAAAAATCTATCCGTTTAGGACTTTTGATCTCACTTTGTTTGTAAATTATTTTGAAATTTTTTCCGAAATCAAATTTGTTCTCTGAAAAAATAATTACATCATTTTTTAATAAATCAAGTGTCTCTAAAAGCATTTCTAATCCCTTTTATGCCCATTTTACTAATCCTAATTCAAATTTATTTATTAACAAGGGATGGTTCGGCAAAATTCTTAATGTCCATCCGAAATAACCCGTTTTATCACATTCAATTTCACCTTCATATTTATATTTACCAACAGATGATTTTTTGGTAAGACAAGTCATCACAACATGAGAATTTGAATTTGGTTCATTTTTCGTATCGTTCTTTCCATAATAAATTTGAACTTCTACATCATCAGGAGTTAATTCACCCAGAAAAACTTCTGCCTGAATTTTATAATTATTCCCGACCTGAATTGCAGTCTCCTGAAGACTTGAATTTATTTTTGTAAAATTTATATGGTTCCAATTTTTTATTAATTCAGTTTTCCACTTAGTGTAAATTTTGGCATCCTTCCAATTATTATCCATCAACTTTTTTCTGTTACTTTTCGCTGGGATGTAAAATTTCTCGCAATATTGTCTGACCATTCTGTTAGTATTATAAACAGGAGCCAATTGCTTCATGGAATTTTTCATCATAGAAATCCATTTCCGAGGCAGTCTCTCATTCCCACGATCAAAAAAAGCAGGAACAATTTCATTTTCCAGTGTATCATATAAAGCGCTTGATTCAACTTCATCTTGATATGAAAGATCTTTATATTCTTCTCCGTTTCCAATTTTCCAACCAACTTTATAGTTATAACCTTCATCCCACCAACCGTCTAAAATACTAAAGTTTAATCCGCCATTTGCAATCACTTTCATTCCGGAAGTGCCACTGGCTTCTAAAGGTCTCCTTGGATTATTCATCCAAATATCACAACCTTCAACCATATATCTTGCAATGTTCATGTCATAATTTTCAAGGAAAACAATTCTTTTTCGCAGATTTGCATCTTTAGAAAGATTAATGACATCCTGAATTAACTTTTTTCCTTCGTCATCTTTGGGATGAGCTTTACCGGCTATTATTAATTGAACCGGTCTTTCTTTATTAAATAATATACTCGCAAGTCTTTCGATATCATGAAAAATTAAAGTCGCTCTTTTATAAGTTGCAAATCTTCTTGCAAATCCTATTGTTAATGCCGATGCGTCCAAAACTTCCTTTGCAAGTTGAATATCAGAATTTGAAGCACCTCGTGCAATGAATTGTTGTCTTACTCTGTTTCTTGCAAAAGCAACCAATCTTTCGCGTCTTCTTTCGTGTGTTCGCCAAAGTTCTTCATCAGGAATATCATCAACCCCTTTCCAAACATTTGGATCACCAGAATCCTGCAAAAAACTTTCACCCAAATATCTATAGAGTAAATCATGCATATCATTTGATAAATGGCTTCTGGTATGAACTCCATTTGTAACATAATCAATTGGTATCTCATCGAATGGAACAGATTTGAAACCGTCAACCCACATATTTTTTGAAACAATTCCATGAAGACGACTAACTCCATTTACAAATCCAGCCATATTCATTGCTAAATGCGCCATATTAAAATTACTTGGTTCTTTCTCTTTAATTATTGAACCAAGTCTATAAAATTCTTTATCCGAAACATTCAATTCATTCCGATAATATTGACCAAAATATTTTTCCATCAGTTCATTCGGGAAAACATCAATTCCGGCCGGTACCGGTGTATGCGTGGTAAATACATTTGATAAGAAACCAATTTCTTTTGCTTCTGCAAAATTAAGGTTTTGATTTTTTATTAAATATCGAATTCTCTCCAAAGAAAGGAAAGCCGAGTGCCCTTCATTCATGTGGCATACAAAAGGTTTTATTCCTAATGCAAGAAGTGCACGAACTCCGCCAATACCTAAAATTATTTCCTGTTGAATTCTGGTTTCAATATTTCCACCGTAAAGTGTCTTTGTTATTTTTTGATCCTCCGGCGAGTTCTCGGGAATATTTGTATCAAGCAAATATAATGGCACTCTTCCTACCTGAATATTCCAGATTTGAAATGTGACTTCCCTTCCCGGGAAATTTAATTTTATTTTAATTGGATCGCCGTTTTCATCCTCAACAAGTTCCATCGGCTGATTATAAAAATCTGTAAGTTCATACCTTTCCTGCTGCCAGCCATCATTATTTAAGTACTGTTGAAAATAACCTTCTTTGTAGCACAACCCAACGCCTACTAAAGGCAACCCCAAATCACTTGCTGATTTCAAATGATCTCCGGCTAATACACCCAAGCCACCGGAATAAATTTGAAGACATTCTGTCAACCCAAATTCAGCAGAGAAATAAGCAATATATCTTTCCTCTCCATTTCCGTAAGTTTTATTGTACCATTTTGCTTCCTGTAAATAAACTTCGAGAGCAACATAAACTCTATTCATGTGTGAAACAAAACCATCATCATTCGATAATTCTTTTAATTTATCCTGACTAATCATACCCAGCATTAAAACCGGATTGTGATTCGTACTTTGCCAAAGTTCTTTATCCATTCTCCTAAATAAATTAATCGCATCAATATTCCAACTCCAAAAAAGATTTTTTGAAATTTCTCTTAATGGTGCAAGGTTTTTTGGTAAAGATGGTGTTACACTAAAATTATTGATAAAATTTATCATGGTTTCCTCAAAAATTTTTTTTCTTAAATAAAATATATGGAACTTATTTATTCTTATTCAGTCAAAAATTCATATTTTTTCTTTAAATCGAATAAAAAGCTTAATATTGCTTATTAATTTTAATAAATAATTTTGAATAAAAAATATGGAAATTATAATATTTTTTTCTATAAGCTACTTGATAGGATCTTTTCCTACGGCTTATGTTTTATTAAAAAAAATCAAAAATGCAGATATTACTAAGTTGGGTTCGGGAAATGTTGGTGCGCTGAATTCTTTTCAGGTTTCTTCATCCAAATTTATCGGAATAATTGTTTTGCTGATTGATTTATCAAAGGGAATTGCAGCGGGATTGCTTACTAAATTTTTTTTCCCTGATATTTTCTGGTTTTCTGCGATATCTGTTAGTCTTGCTGTTTTAGGACATTGTTATTCACCGTGGATAAAATTTAAAGGGGGTAAAGGATTAGCAACTGCAGCCGGAGGAGCGATTACAATAGCACCTGCGATCTTTGTCATTTGGATTCTTTTTTGGGGCGTAAGTTTTGCTTACAAAAGAAAAGTTCAGTTTGCAAATATTGCTGCTACTATTCTGACTTTAATGATTTCAATTACTTCTGCAGGTATAATTTCTAAATCTAAATGGTTTACGGATCCTGTTCCCGTTTCAAATTTGGAATTCTATTTACCAATTGCAACAATGCTGACTATAATCTTATCAAAACATTTTGATTCAATTAAAGAAATTTTAATTTTAATAATTTCTACCCGAGGGAATAAAAATGGTTAACAGCAACAAAAAAATTATAATAATCAATTCAGGAATCACATTTGGTTTAATTACCCTTTTCTATATAGCTTTGCAAGCAAAAATTATAAGCCCGGATAATCACAGCAATCCTTACGCTGGATTCAATACTCCATATTACTCATCAATTGATGGCCGCAATAAACAGAATGATTCCTTGTATCAACAACGAAATAATATTATAACCAGAACTATTCAAAAGGTAAGTCCTGCTGTTGTAGGAATAAATGTTAAAGAAATACGACAGTATCGTTCTCCTTATGCAAACGATCCATTCTGGAGATATTTTTTTGGTGAGGGTATTTATAACCAGGAAATACAGGGATTAGGCTCTGGCTATATAATTTCTCCTGACGGATATATTGTTACTAATGATCA
>Ga0210044_10007474_pt1 | contig 13931 bp, 11 predicted proteins | sample CryGey13umfilter_2_FD_183959 | JGI IMG/M metagenome (GOLD analysis project Ga0210044, IMG submission 183959) | Groundwater microbial communities from aquifer in Utah, USA - Crystal Geyser 4/9/14 3 um filter (SPAdes) (version 2) | ecosystem: Environmental > Aquatic > Deep subsurface >... | reverse complement strand
TCCTCAATGGATTTTTTATCTATTTCCTTACTGCTCAAAAATTTAAGATAGCTGTAAAAATCCTCATTATCAATAGATCCTTTAATTTTCATGCTATTAACAAAATCTTCATTTGTGGTTCTTAGGGAGAAGTTTTGCTCTTTATCAACAATCATTTCAAAGTATTTTCTGTCTTTGGTTACACACATATAAATTCCACCTTCAAGAGGCGTTTTGCCTTCAAAAGAAAAATTTCCATTGTGAATATAAGCGGTATCTTTTATTTGGTTTGTTTTTCCATAATAGTTAACCAAATAAAGCAATGAATCTGGATATTTATCAATGGTAATTTTAATATTGAATCCATTTTTTTGAGCCTCTATATTGCTGTTGAACAGAAATAAACTTATAAAAAGACAAACAGAAATTTTGTAAATATTCATAATAATTAATTGATTTTATGATTGTTAAAAATAATAGCTATTAAAAAACTCAAATTGGACATTCATTATTTTTATAAGTTTAAATATCCTCTTCTACTTTAGTATTAAAAATCGTTAAATGAATTTTGTTGAGAGCTTTAGTAATTCTTTCGCCCCAATGCGTTTCAAATAATCTTTTACATTCTGAGACAGCATTCTCTTTGGCAGATAATTTTGGGTCTTGAAATAACAAAATAAAATCTTTCATATCTTGATATATATCTGCAAGATTATCTGCCAAACTTTCTTTTATCATGTCATTATTCAAATCTACAAACCAATATTTGTCTTCTTCTCCAAATTTACTTTCAATGGCAAAAAATATCTCTTGCCAACTTTCTGCTGTAACAAACCTCTGATTTACTGATTCATCACTAACTTCTATCGCAGGCAACAAAGCCCCTTTTAAATATAATAGCGGCAATACTTTCTGATAATAACTCAAAATATCAATATTCACTTTGCTATCTAATGATTCTGTAAAAAGGCAAAAATCATTGGCTACCAGAACCATATCTAAAACCTGTTTCGACTGAATTATGCTTAAATTATCTTTCATAAAATTGATAAATATTTGCAAAAATATAAAAAATCATAATCTTATATTGTTTAAATAGGTTAAATATGTAAATTACTGATTGAAATTTTTCTATTTAAATTTGTTGATTTAATTCTCATTTGGTACAAAAAAGAAATTCTGAGTGTTGTGGGAAGAGCTATTAAAGGTTAATAAAGTTTTGCCATTGAAAATCTTAGTTTGGTAGTTCAATGTTTTCATTAAATCAAAACACTTTTGTCTGTTTTTATTTTTCCACAGCTCACAATATATTAATGGTTTGTGTTTTTCTATTAAATTCTTTCCCCCAAGAAGAACAAAATATTCAAAATTTTCAACATCAATTTTAATAGCAACTATTTTTTTATCGGTATCTTCAAGAAACTTAAGTTTATCTAGCTCTTGAACCTTGATTATATGCCTCTGACCTTCATTTAATTCTTCAATAGAATGGTGTACTATATGACTCAGGCCATGCATTCTAACATTATCAACTATAGGCATAATGATTTCGGCATCGCCAGTAAAATTTCCTAAAGCGTAGTCGCATGCTATCACATTTTGTAAATTATAAATTTTTATAATTTTTTGTAAGTTAATTAAATTTATTGGCAAGGGCTCGAAGGAATAAACTGTTGAGCTTGGATTGTATTTAGCTAAATAATAGGTCATTACACCAATATTAGCTCCAATATCCAGCAAAATTCCTTCTTTTTTAATTTTCTTCAAGAAGAATAAAAAATCCTTCTCATTTTTATTGAACTTTAAAAGTTTTATGGTAAAAATGGAAAAAATCATTAGGTATCTTTCCATTCCTAAAACTCTTTGAAGGATTTTTTTTATAAATAATTTCATGATAAATTAGTAAAACCAAAAGGCCGAATCGAATGACCGGCCTTTAATAAGTGTTGGAAAAAATTGTTAGAGTACATGAATTGCTTTCACAATTTCAGACCCTTGATTTATTGCATCAATATTCATTGGTATCATGTGATAATGACGTTCAGGAAGAGATTTTTTAAGCCCTTTCTCTATGTTTTCTAAATTGATGATAGGTTTTAATTTCAGAAAAGCTCCCAATACCACCATGTTGAAAGTCTTTGAGGCTTTCATGATAGCAGCTTGTTTGGCTGCTTCAACTTGATAAATATTGATATCGGTTCTTGAAGGATGTCTGGAAATACCGTTAGGGTCGTAAATAAGCATGCCCCCAGGTTTTACAGTGCTTTCAAACTTATCCATAGATTGTTGGTTCAGAATAATTGCAGTATCGTACTTATTTAAAATTGGCGAGCTTATTCTGTCGTCGCTAATTATAACAGTAACGTTGGCAGTACCACCACGCATTTCAGGGCCATAAGAAGGCATCCAACTAACTTCCTGATTTTGCATAATGCCCGAATAGGCCATTATTTTACCCATTGACAGAACTCCTTGTCCACCAAAACCAGCTATAATAATTTCTTCAGTCATAATTTTCGAATTTATTTAGTTATTAATTGGCCATCTACTTTAATATCGCCCAATGGAAAAAATGGAAACATATTGTCTTCCATCCAAATATTTGCTTCATTGGGACGCATTTTCCAGCCTGAATTACAATTAGAAACAATCTCAATAAAACATACCCCAACATTTTCTTTGGACAATTCGAAAGCTTTTCTAATTGCTTTTTTAGTCTTACGAACATTTGCTGGCTTATGTACTGCTTGACGTGTAACATAATAAGTACCTGGCAATTGTGCTATAAGTTCGGTCATTTTTAAAGGGTGTCCCATTTCTTTAACATCTCTGCCATAAGGAGAAGTTGCGGTTTTCATATTGGGAAGTGTAGTAGGTGCCATTTGACCACCAGTCATACCATAGATTCCATTGTTGATAAATATCATCACAATATTTTCACCGCGGTTGCATGCATGAATAGTTTCTGCTGTTCCTATGGCAGCAAGGTCTCCATCACCTTGATAGCTAAATACATATTTATCTGGCCAAAGTCTTTTAACAGCTGTGGCAAGTGCTGGCGCTCTTCCATGTGAGGCTTCTTGCATGTCGATATTCATAAACTCGTATGCTAATACTGAGCAACCAACGGGAGCAATGCCGATGGTATCTTCTTGAATTCCCATTTCATCGATGACTTCCATAATGATTCGATGAGCTGTGCCATGTCCACAGCCAGGACAATAGCTTAAAGCATTATCTGTCATCAATTTAGTTTTAGTATAAACTAAATTTTCGGGTTTTATCATTTCTATATTCATAATTTCCCTATTAAATTTTAAATACATTTTTTACAACTGCCAAAACTTCGTCGGGTGCTGGCAACATACCTCCAGTGCGACCATAAAATTCAACTGGAACTCTACCGTTTACAGCTAATCTTACGTCTTCAACCATTTGTCCTGCACTCATTTCTAATGTTAGAAATCCCTTTACTTTCTCAGCATAAGTGCTTATTGGAATCTTTGGGAAAGGAAATAATGTAATAGGTCTAATAAGCCCTAATTTTATTCCTTCTGCTCTGGCCAGTTGAAGGGTTTTCTGTGCTGTGCGCGATGCCAAACCGTAAGCTACAATAATATATTCGGCGTCGTCGCATTTTATTTCCTCATATCTAACTTCATTTTTCTCAATTTCTTTGTATTTTGCCTGAAGATGATTATTGTGCGCTTCCAATTTTTCAGGAATCAAATGCAATGAGGTTACAATGTGACGTTCTTGGTTGAACAGTCTTCCGTTTGTTGCCCAAGGTTTTTTCTTGCGAATCTCTTCAAGAGTCCATCTTGGTTGTTGAGGAAATAACTCAACTTTTTCCATCATCTGCCCAATGGCTCCATCGGAAAGTAACATTGCTGGATTATTGTATTTATTTGCCAATTCTAAGGCAAGCTTTACAAAGTCAGAACATTCTTGTACTGATGATGGTGCTAAAACTATAAGACGGTAATCGCCATGTCCACCACCTTTTACAGCTTGAAAATAATCAGACTGTGCTGCTTGTATATCGCCCAATCCAGGACCTCCTCTAACAACATTAATTATTAGACATGGCAATTCAGCTGCAGCAATATAAGAAATTCCTTCTTGCATCAAGCTTATACCTGGTGATGATGATGATGTCAAAACGTTTTTACCTGAAGCTGCACCACCATAAACCATATTTATTGATGCTACTTCGCTTTCTGCTTGAAGTACAACCATGCCAGTTCTAATAGCAGGTCTTTCTTTTTGCAAATGTTCCATTACTTCCGATTGAGGTGTGATAGGATATCCGAAATAACCGTCGAATCCTGCCCGGATGGCTGCTTCAGCCATGGCCTCATTACCTTTCATTAATCTTAACTCTTTCATTTTAAGCTTTCTATGTTAATAATTACTTAAAAACTAAACTTTAACTCTATAAACTGTAATTACCCCATCAGGGCATACTACAGCGCAATTGGTGCATCCTGTGCAATCTTCACCTACAAGATTCATGTAGTTGTATCCTTTACTATTTACTTTTGCCGACATCGCAATGACGTTGGTTGGACAAACAGGAATACAAACTTCGCAGCCTTTGCACGTCTCTGTGTCAACTACTATAGTTCCTTTAACTTTTGCCATATTTGTATAATTTAAATAATGTTATAATATTAATTTGAATGATTCTTATTGAACCATTTTAACCTCTTTTCTAAAACTGGAAATTGCTCTCTTTTGACTAATGACACGCATGCTCTGATACCTTCAATTCTTTCGCTTCCAGTGATGGCCAACGAAATAGCTGATATTCCATAAAAAATAAGCTCCGATAGTAATTCGCTTCCTGAAAGTCCTGGGTAGGAAAATGTGAAATAAAAGCCGTCGGCAATTGGTTTTTCTTCGTCCATGTCGTAAACAATTTTAAATCCATTTTCAATAAACATTTTTTTCATAATTTGTGCTTTACGTCCATATTCTTTAACTTCCTCAACAAAATTAAGTTGGCCTGAATTGGCGGCTTTTAATATTGCTGCTAAAGCATATTGTGCACTATGTGCTGTGCCTGAGCTTAGTGCGTAAACTGTTCCAAATATCATGGAATGACCAAAATTTTCAGATACATAATACTCCAATAAATCTGGAAATTCTTTCTTGTATAAAGCGTTGGAAATAATCATCATGCCGATTCTTTGCCCAGCATAACTGAACACTTTTGAACTCGAAATGAATAATATATAATTTTCGGTATAATTTGCCACTGATGGTTGGTATGGTGGCTTGCCCGCTTGTGAAAAATCTTGACGGAAGTCCATGCCAAAATATGCTAAATCTTCCATCACAATAATATCATATTTATTAGCTAAATCGCCAATAATTTGAAGTTCTTTATCGGTCAAACATATCCAAGAAGGATTGTTGGGATTGGAATATATTACTGATGAGATATCTCCTTTTGAGAAATAGCTTTCTAACTTATCTTTCAATTTATCTCCTCTATAATTATAAACATCGAAAGATTCCCATTGAAGGCCAATGACTTTCATTTGCTGTTTGTGTACAGGAAATCCCGGATCCATAAAAAGGGTTTTATTTCGTCCTTTATGAATTCTATTGAGTGTAATAAAAGAGGCGTAACTTCCTTGCATAGAGCCAACTGTAGGCAGGCAACATTCTGGCAGAACATCTATATTCAGAAAGTTTTTTACAAATAATGATATTTCAGATTTAAGTGTTGGTATTCCAAAAATGTCGGGGTAAATTGCAGCAACACCATTTTTCAATGCTGCTATTTCAGCTTCTACTCCTACTTGCGAGGGAGGAAGTCCTGGAACTCCCATTTCCATTCTAATAAATTTCTCTCCGCTGGCTTTTTCAATAGTATCGACAAGTTTCTTAATTTCTCTAATTGTGGCAGTACCAACATTATTAAGTTTGTTTTCCTTTATCTTTTGGAGTACAATTTCATGATTTATAGGCGTTTCGCTCATAACAATGTTTGAATTATTCAGGCGTCAAATATCTGAATAATTTTTCATCAAACAAAATTGTTTTGTTAATATTGAATGGTTATAAATAGCGATTTCGGATTCTAATACTTGTAATTGCTTAAAATATTGAGATTCTTTACTTTGGTTCAGAATGAAAATGATATAATAATCTTCAGGCATTAGGAGACTTTTTGATTTGGAATTGAAGAATATTAGAGTCTAATATTTTTATTTTATCAAATATTAATGTTTCTAATAACAGAAAATGATTTATAAAATTAATTTTGAATTGATTTTATAAATCATTAGAATCTTGAAAAAAAGACTTTATCTAACTCATTTAATCATAGTAATAATTATTGTCATCGCCGGAACCGTCGGCGTGAGGATGCCTTTTTAACATTAAAATATTGATTTTTTCCAAGATTATTTCATTCATTTCTTTAGATTTGTCTATATTCTCTTGAGTTTCTTTCACCTTATATTTTGTTGAAACATCTGAAAAATTTCTAGGTTGATAACCACAATAGTTAAGTTCCCATTCATCAACGCCTTCTCTTTTTGTTTTGTAAAAATATATCCACCCGCTATCTTTACCATCGTTAAGCCATCTTTTTTCAATGAATAAAAGGCTGTCTTTTTCAAAGTCAAAGTCGTCATCAAAAAGTAATGATTTTACTATAACTTCTTGATTTATATACTTTTTTGGAAGGTATTCGATAAGCTTATTTTGTTCCAAAGAATTATATAAAAATGCAATGTTTATAGGGTCTTTAGCCAATTCATTCCAGATAGAAGTATCTATTTTTAATCCATTTTTTTGCATAAGTGTAAATACTTCGGTTCTGATAGTATAATTTTTCAAGCTTTTAAATTTCATAAGAAATTCATTTACTTTTTTATTTTTTGCAAAAGGAATCAAAATAGTAGCATAATTTACAAGTAGCTCATTATTTTCGTATTTAAATCTATTTGAATTGTTGTTGTAGGAGTAATAGGTTTCTCCGCTGGAGATTCCTTGCTTATTTTGTTCAAAACTAATTTGCTCTTTTAATACTATTTTGGCTTCTCTAAGTAATTGATTTAAATTTCCCTTATAAACTTTTGGGTTGATATAATTACTATCAACCATAAATGCCAATGAACCTATAATTCCATCGCGATATTTACTTATAAAAGTGTAATTTAATAGTTCTGGAAAAGCTGTGGTTTTGTCTTTAAATTTATATAAGGAGTAATTTAATGGATAAAAAATACGGAAATTATCGTAATCATTTCCGCTAATTGGAATATCGAAGTCTAATAATTTTAGATATTCTTTCATTGCATTTTTGGTTCCTTTTTGAGCTAAAGCATTCAAAATTTCAATCTGATACATTGCCGTATCGCTATAGTTTTTATACAGTTTTGAAATATAATCTATTGATTCATAATTTTTTATATTTATAAGCTTTCCTATCAATTCCTTTTTTACTTGAATGCGGTTGGCTGGGAATTTATAATTGTCGATAGTAATTTTAAGCGAATCTATATCCTTCGCTTTAAAAGTTATTTTGCCGATAGATTCAAAGGCTGTTTCTTTCGCTAAACTGTCGGTTCCGTAAATCGATTTAAAAAATAATGAAGCTTTATCTTCAAAAATTGACCGACCAAGCACGGTATCCAAGGGAGTAATGGTTTTGAAGAAATTTTCTACAAATTTTGACTTGTGTTCGGTGGTGTCAGTCAATGCCTTAACTCTTATAAGCAATCCATTTTTAAGAATATATTTTGCTATTATTGCCCTCGAAGATCCAGTGTCGTTAAAGCTAACATACAATACATTATTTCCATTTTCAACTTCTTTGTGCGTATTTTTAACCTTCAAATAATTGCTGCTAGCATGGTCATTAGAAACTGACTTTATTTCCTTATTCCACAGAGAATCAATGTTTTCATAATTTTCATAGTCATGAAATTTGCTTGTTCTTATTTGAATTTTTTCAAAAGTCTCCGAACAATATTGCGTTGTATTAACATCTTCTTTAAAATCAGTATTCTTGGTTTTGTTTTTTTCTCTTCTTTTTTTATACGCCTTTTTTACAGTGTAAGTAATATCCTCAGGGTTTAAATAGTTAGAATTTACTTTAATAAATGCGGAAGAATCAGTTTTAATGGCAAAATCAAATGTGTAGTCGAAATCTTGAACCTTAAATGAACTAAAAAATCTGTTAGTTTTTTGGTAGTTCTTTGTGGTAGCCGACATCAAATAATAGAATGGCCCATTAATAACAACTTTAATAGCAAGATAGCTGCTGTCCTTTGTTCTTCCAAAAGCTAATGCTGTTGGATATTTGGCATCTTTTACTATTTCTGCAATTACTGTGTCGAGCTTTAAGCCCAGAAAATATTGCTCTGCAATTCTCTTACTTTCAAAATTATCTTCTTCAATAAATGACCAATCATAGAGCGCATTTCGGCTCAAATAATAATATGATGAATCTTGTAAATTAAATGCTTCAAGGGCGGGTTCTCCGTACAAAGATGAAACTTTATTGTTGTAAGTAATGCTATAATAATCAGGTACATCGATGCTAAAATCTTTATGAATTGTACTGATATTTTTCCATTCTTTTGTTGGCATTTTCAATTTTATCGATTCAAAAAACTTTGAACCTTCATCTTTAACAAAGTTGTCCTTGCCGCCCATTTTAAAAATGATAATATGTAGCGGAGTAATATAAATCTTATAACGCTGATAATCACCAGTTTTAGTTTTATTTAATATGTCAAAACCATCAAAATATTTTTCTTTGAAGAAGGTCTTAGATTCTATTTTCCCAGGAATATTTTCGAAAAGCAAACTATCAAGTTTTTGTATATATTTCTCTCGTGAAATCCCTTTTAAAATTCCATAAGTTGAAATTTGTTTAATAGTGAAATGAGAACCGTTAGTTAGCTCAGGGCCAAAGAAGTGACGTTGAGAAGAAGAATAAGGGGTTTCATAAATTTTAACAGTCGCCACAAGATTAAACATATCTGATGTAAATGGAAATGATGTAGAAGGAGGAAGTTTTTTTCTATCAAAAATTTCTCTTTGCTCTCTTGCTTTATCGCTAAAAGTTACAGGCATTGGGCTTACTGAGTATCCCATTTTTTTCAACAGTTGTAAGATTCCCTTTTCACCAGCAAGATGTGCTGCACCTACTGCAGAAAATAAGGAAGTGCCACTTTGAATTATTGAATCTATTTGCTGAGCCATAATTTCGTTTCTTTTATATAGCATCCAATATAAGCCATTATTGCTGCTAACTTCTTGCTGCAATGAATCAATCATATTCAAATTCTGTGTCCTATATGCTTCTTCTAATAGCTCATTATAGTCCTTTTCTTTAGTGAGCTTCTTTAGCCATTTCGATGGCTCTTTTTCTTCAATATCAGGTATTGCTGAAAGAATAGAGTATTTAGTAGTTTGCCTAAAGTCTTCTAAACTAAGTACTTCTTTGCCGTTTTTTGCTCCAGATTGGTAAATGAACATATCCAAAAATGTTTCTTCTTCAAAATCGGAACGGCTCTTGTCTTCACGATATAAGAGCCAATTCATAAAATAATGGTCGCTCGATAATGCGTAAGATAAATGGTTGTTTTCTGGTATACTAAGTTTGAATGCTTTCTCATAAAAACCGCTATTAATTCCTCTAGTTATACTATATCTTCCAATATAATTCGATGCTAAATCTGACTCCATTATTTGATCTAACCACACTATTGGGTTTGATTCAAGAGCTATTTTATCAACACTTTTTATTGCTGCAAAAAATTCTTCTCCTAAGTGAAATGCAATTTTTTCGCTAACGTGCATATTACCATATAAATAGGAAGGCTTTATTGAGTTTTTACTGGTAATTTTCCATAAAAGTCCTTTTTGACTTTCTTGGGAAAATATACTTATAGAACAGAGTAGGATTGAAGTAAATAATAGTTTACGCATGTATTTATTAAAATTGTTGAGTGTATAAAATATGATTTATAATTTGATTTATTTGAAAATTAAGGCTTCACTTTTTAAAATTACGAATATTTCTATTTGTTTGTAACGAGAGGCTTCAAAAATATAAATAAAATAATCAAGAAATTAATTTTGTTTATCTAATTAATTTTTTCCTTCAAAAATTCGGATAATCTCTGGCGATATTCAAAATGATTATGAATTTTGTCAGTAACATTAAAGTTTTTAATGTTTCGCGAAGTAGAATTTACTATTGGTGAAAGTCCAATGGCACAGTTTTCAGATTCAAAATTATCGAATATAAATTTAAGTGCAAAGTCATGATTTGAAAAAAAGTTATATACCTTATTAACTTTAGTGAATCCCATTTGTGGCATTTCCATGCAATTTGTAGCTCCGCCAAAAGTAAAATATCCGCTTACTCTTCCTTCAGCTAAAGTATTTATGGCAGTGGCAGCAGCATAGGTGCCAATATTAAAAGAAATTAATATCAATTCTTTGTTTGGATTTGCTTGGTAAATTTCTTCAATATTTCGAGCCAAGGCTTGGCCTAAAAAAGTAAATTCCATTTTCGCTTGTTGCCATTCTGTCAAAAATTTTTCGGACTCATAAACTGGTTTCAAGCTAAGCTGATGGTCAACAATTTTTATTATTTTGGTAAATTCTTTTAAATGGTTTAAATCCCAATTTACAATACCTATACCCGAATTTGAAAATTTGCCATAGCCATCTCTGATTTTCTTAGTCCATTGCTTATAACTGTCAATGTCATTAGTCCCCGTTAAAAATCCTGGAATTATGATTGTTTCGCATTCGCCCGAACCTTTTAACAACTCTTTTATAACATTTCCTGATTCTGAAATATCTTTAGCTCTGCGAAATTCATTAAATTTATTTATCTCATCATCAATCATATACATAACCCATTGAAGTATCAAGGCATCATCGTTATAACCAATTCTTGGGATAATATCTGGTATTAAGTCGAAATCAGAAATAAGGTATCCAAGCCCAAAGATTATCCATTTTTTTGTCGATTGAGTTAGTGGGAAATCTTTGCTTAGCAATATTTGATGCAAAAACTCAGCATTGCTAATCATATCCTCCATTTTGTGCGATTGATTCTTCGATTGCAGAACTTTTAGTTTTTTTAATTCTCCTTCAATATCGCATAATACTTTCGACTCATCAGTTTCATTTATATTATTAATCTGATTTTCAAAGTCTTTCTTGTTCTCGTCAGTTAGGTTTTTCATAGCTTGTTTATATTATATCTAAAAGTGTAAATTTATAAACATATTTGATATCTCCAAAAACTTTATACAATGAAGTTTAAAATTAGGATACGTAAAGATTAGTATTAAATTTGCACTTCAATTTTCAACGGGGTATAGCGCAGCCCGGTAGCGCGCGTCGTTCGGAACGACGAGGTCAGAGGTTCGAACCCTCTTGCCCCGACAATAGAATCCAAACATTTTTTGAAAAATGCTTGGATTTATTTATAAATTTTATGTTTAATATTCCAATTTAATTGTCGAATTCAAAATTTCTGATTCTTCTAAAAAGTTTTATCTTTGCAGCCCAAATTTTTTTAATATGATTGATATAAAATTTCCTGACGGAACTGTCAGACAATATAATAAAGGTATAAATTCAATGGAAATCGCTACAAGTATTAGCGAAGGTTTAGCTCGCAATGTGCTGTCTGCCAAGTTTAATGGTAAGGTGCAGGATGCCTTGCTTCCAATAAACGAAAGTGGTGAAATACAACTTCTTACATGGAATGATGAAGAGGGAAAAGCAACAATGTGGCATTCATCAGCTCATTTGTTGGCGGAAGCTATTGAGCAACTCTATCCTGGAACAAAGTTTGGAATTGGACCTAATATCGAAAATGGTTTCTATTATGATATGGATCTTGGTGAAACGGTTATTACCTTAGATGATTTGGTTATAATTGAAAAGAAAATGATTGAGTTAATTCAACAAAAACAAAATTTCATAAGATCACAAGTTACAAAAACTGCTGCATTAGAATACTTTACAAAGAAAGGTGATGAATATAAAGTTGAATTGATTACCGATTTACCTGACGGAGAAATTACCTTTTATAAATGTGGCGAATTTACCGACTTATGCCGTGGCCCTCATTTGCCAAATACTGCTCAAATAAAAGCAATTAAATTGTTGTCAGTGGCTGGAGCGTACTGGCGTGGAGATGAAAAAAGAAAACAACTTACCAGAATTTATGGCATTACTTTTCCAAAAAAAGCTTTGCTCGATGAATATCTTGCATTTCTTGAAGAGGCTAAAAAACGCGATCATAGAAAATTAGGTAAGGAACTTGAACTTTTTACTTTCTCAAATAGAGTAGGACTGGGTCTTCCATTGTGGCTTCCAAAAGGCGCACAACTTCGGCAACGTTTAGAAGATTATTTAAAAAAAGTGCAAAAAGAAGCTGGCTATCTGCCAGTTATAACACCTCATATTGGAAGCAAAGAGTTGTATGTAACCTCTGGACATTATGCAAAATATGGAGCCGATTCATTTAGACCAATTACTACTCCAAATGAAGGTGAAGTATTCATGCTCAAGCCTATGAACTGTCCACATCATTGCGAAATATATAGATCTTCGCCAAAATCTTATCGCGACCTTCCATATCGTTTGGCGGAGTTTGGAACAGTTTACAGATATGAGCAAAGTGGTGAACTTCATGGGCTTACAAGAGTTAGAAGCTTTACTCAAGATGATGCTCATATTTTCTGTAGTGCCGAACAAGTGAAAGATGAATTTAAATCGGTAATAGATATTGTTTTGAGAATTTTTACTGCTCTTGATTTCAAAAATTTTATAACTCAAATTTCAGTTCGTGACCCCAAAACACCCGAAAAATATATTGGCTCGGATGAAAATTGGGAAAAAGCAGAGCGCGAAATAATAGAAGTTGCTCAGGAGAAAGGTTTAGAATATATTGTGGTTGAAGGTGAAGCTGCTTTTTATGGACCAAAAATGGATTTCATGGTTCGCGATGCAATTGGAAGAAAATGGCAATTAGGTACAATCCAAGTAGATTATAATCTTCCGGAAAGATTCGATTTAGATTATGTGGGTGCCGATAATCAAAAACATAGACCAGTTATGATACATCGTGCTCCTTTTGGATCCATGGAAAGATTTGTAGCTGTGCTAATTGAACATTGTGCTGGCAAATTTCCACTTTGGCTCACTCCCGAACAGGTTAAAATATTGCCCATAAGTGAAAAATATATAGATTATGCAGAAAAAGTTCTGACGTATTTAAATAAATACGATATTCGCGCTCTTATCGACCACAGAAATGAAAAGACTGGAAGAAAGATAAGAGATGCTGAATTAGAGAGAGTTCCATACATGATTATAGTTGGAGAGGATGAAGAAAACAATAATAATCTATCTGTAAGACAGCAAGGTGGAGTGGATCTTGGCCAAATGAGTATGGAAGATTTTGCTTCAATAATCTCGAAAGAGGTTGAAAAGATGGCTTAATTTATTAACAAATATAGGAGGATTTAAAATAGCACAGAATTATAAAGGTCGTGGACGAGGTCCAGTAAAAGCTGAAGATGCTCATCGAATAAATGGCAGAATAAAAGAAACTGTTGTTAGAGTAGTTGGTGATAATGTGGAAGTGAATATCTACAATATCAAAGATGCTTTGGCAATGGCAGAAGAACAAGGCTTGGATTTGGTTGAAATTTCACCAAATGCTACTCCACCAGTTTGTAGGATAATTGATTATAAGAAATTTATTTACGACCAAAAAAAACGCGCCAAAGAGATAAAAGCTAAATCAGCCAAAGTCGTTTTAAAGGAAATTCGTTTAGGACCGCATACTGATGATCATGACTTTGATTTTAAAGTCAATTATGCTTTAAAGTTTCTTAAAGACGGTGCTAAAGTAAAAGTTTTTGTGTTTTTTAGAGGTCGTTCGA
>Ga0210044_10007473_pt1 | contig 13931 bp, 10 predicted proteins | sample CryGey13umfilter_2_FD_183959 | JGI IMG/M metagenome (GOLD analysis project Ga0210044, IMG submission 183959) | Groundwater microbial communities from aquifer in Utah, USA - Crystal Geyser 4/9/14 3 um filter (SPAdes) (version 2) | ecosystem: Environmental > Aquatic > Deep subsurface >... | reverse complement strand
AAGCTGGCGCAAGCTGGCGATAACAGCACCGCGTCACCTGGCTGCGCCAGGGAGGCACTCTGACGCACTGCATCGACCATATTCTGTGCATAAACCACAGGCACACCGCAATTCTGTAGTACTGCTGCAATCTTGTCAGCATCACGTCCGATGAGCACGACTGCTCGTGCATGCTGCATTACTACCGGATAGAGCGGCGAAAAATCCTGTCCTTTGCCCTCTCCGCCCGCAATCAATACGACAGGCCTTCCTAAACCCTGAACTGCCGCTATAGTAGCGCCGACATTAGTTCCTTTTGAGTCATCGTAATAAGCGATGTCATTGATTTCCGTGACGGGCTGCACGCGGTGCGGTAAGCCCTCGAAAGCTCGTAACGCATTCAGTAACGGTGCTAGCGGTAAACCCACTGCATGGCACAAGGCTAGAGCAGCCAATGCATTAGCCACATTATGTAGTCCCGCCACCCGCAATTCATTAGCATTCATAACACGCCGCTGGCCGTGCATTAGCCATACACCCTCACTACTGCTATCTATGCCCCAATCACTATCGGTGAGAGGTGGAGTATTCAATCCAAATGTATTTTGTATGCATCCTGATAACGCCATGCCAGCACTAATTGCATCGTCGCGATTGAGCACTTGCTCACTTCTTTGTCCGTTGTTACGGAAGATGCGCGCCTTGGCGGCTATATATTCGTTTATGTCGGAATAACGATCGAGATGGTCTTCGCTGATGTTGAGCACTGTTGCTGCATCTGCACTGAGCGAGGAAGTGGTTTCCAACTGAAAGCTGGAAAGTTCAAGTACCCAAACATCCGGCTGCTGTCCTTGGCGCTTTAATAGTACATCCAGTACTGTGGGCGAAATATTGCCAGCCACTTCCGTGTCCAAACCTGCCGCACGGCACATTGCCCCGACCATGCTGGCTACCGTGGTCTTGCCATTGGCACCGGTGATGGCAATAATTTTCGGACGTCGATCTTGCGGCAATGATTGCGCAAATAATTCAATATCCCCCATTATTGGAATGCCACGTGCCATCGCCTGCGCTACGAATTGGTTATTTAAGGGTATGCCGGGACTGATGGCAATAAAGTCGACACCATTGAGCAATTCGCTGCGAAACACACCACAGTGCAATTCCATCTCAGGGAACTGTGCGCGCAATGCTTCCAGAGATGGAGGGTGGTCACGGCTGTCGGCAGCGCGCACACGCGCTCCCTGTAAACTTAGCCAGCGGACAAGCGATAGACCAGTTTCTCCAAGACCAAGCACGAGCACAGATTTGTTTGTCATTTTCATCACCGTAATTTAAGTGTAGTCAGTCCAATTAATACCAACATCATTGAAATAATCCAAAACCGAACAACCACTTGATTCTCTTTCCAACCCTTTAATTCATAATGATGATGGAGCGGTGCCATGCGAAAAATTCGCTTCCCTGTAAGCTTGAAAGAAGCTACTTGAATAACCACTGACAGCGTTTCCAGTACGAATACCCCGCCCATGATCAGCAGTACGAATTCCTGGCGCACGATCACTGCTACCGTGCCGAGTGCCGCACCCAGCGCCAATGCACCTACGTCCCCCATGAAGACTTCTGCCGGATAAGCGTTAAACCACAAGAAAGCTAGACCTGCACCCGCAATTGCGCCGCAGAACACCGCTAACTCGCTTGCACCAGGTACATGCGGCATGCCAAGATACTTGGCGAACACTGCATGGCCTGCAACATAAGCAAAAATTGCCAGCGCACTGCTGATCATCACCGTGGGCATGATCGCCAAGCCGTCTAGACCATCGGTCAAATTTACTGCGTTACTGGTGCCAACGATAACCAGGTAGGTGAGCAGAATGAAAGTGAATCCTGCTAGCGGAAATACCAGATACTTGAAGAAGGGCACGATAAGTTCAGTATGCGCAGGCAGGCTGGCGGTCTGCCACAGATACGCCGCTACGATCACTGCAATGATGGATTGCCAGAATATCTTGGTTTTGGCAGACAACCCCTTGGGGTTGCGATGTACCACTTTGCGGTAGTCATCGACCCAGCCGATCGCACCGAAACCCAATGTGGTGAGCAATACCACCCATACATAATTATTATTCAAGTCGGCCCACAATAACGTGGTGATGGCTATTGAGGTGAGAATTAATGCGCCCCCCATGGTTGGCGTGCCAGTTTTTATCAGATGCGTCTGCGGGCCGTCATTCCGCACGGCTTGGCCTATCTTATAGGCAGTCAGCTTGCGTATCATCATCGGTCCGACCAGAAAGGAAATAGTCAATGCAGTCATTGCTGCCAGCACAGCGCGCAGTGTGATGTAATTGAATACACTGAATACACTGTTATATTGCGATAACCATTGCGCGAATTTAAGTAACATTTTTGTTTCTTTCGGCCGGTCGGTTAAGTGGGAAAGATGAGGAAGGATGGTGAAGCTTGTACATGGATTCTTCCTTGCCTTTTTCCTCTCTGACTTCATATGTTCCAGTGCAGTGCTGCACCACTCGCTCCATGCGCATAAAGCGTGAACCCTTAACTGATACCGTACTATCAATATCCAAAATCTTATCCAGCACGGCGAATAAATCCTCAATGCGTTCAAAGTGATGAGCACCTGTGCCGAACTCATGTACCGCATGAAGTGTCAATTTGCCCAGTGCCAATAGCTGGTTTACTCCCAAACGGAGGGCTTCTGCGCCAATTTCGCTATGCAGGCGTACGGCGTCCTCTCCCAGCTCTCCCATGTCGCCCAGTACCAGGATTTTTTTGCCGGCGCTTTGCGCCAGTACCTCAAGTGCGGCGTGCAGTGAGGCTGGATTGGCGTTGTAGCTGTCATCTATCAGCATCGCACCATGCAGTGCTGCTTTACGCTGCAAACGAGCGGCCACGCCAGCAAAATTTTCTAGTCCTGCCGCAATCGCCAACAAGGGTATGTGCAAGGCCAGCGCTGCCGCAGTAGCGGCCAGCGCGTTGCGCACGTTGTGCACTCCGGGTACTTGCAACTGTGCTTTAAAGTTACCCTGCGGCGCGTTCACTTGGATATACATGCCATTGAGCTTTACTTGCCATTGCGCATGTACCGCCCCATTTTTCCCCAGACCGAATTCAATAATCGTATGACCGCCTGCCAACTCGCGCCATAGTGGTGCATAAGCGTCATCGGCATTAATGATCGCAGTGCCTTGGGGCGACAATCCTGTGAAAATTTCTCCTTTAGCGTGTGCCACCGCGTCCACCGAACCCAGTCCAGCCAAGTGTGCGCTGCTCGCGTTGTTGACGATGGCGACATCCGGCCGCGCCATCTGCGTCAGGTATTCAATTTCTCCCTGATGGTTCATGCCCATCTCTATCACCGCATAGCGATGCACGTTTCGTAACCTAAGCAAGGTAAGTGGCACACCAATGTCATTGTTGAGGTTTCCAACTGTTGCTAACACGGTGTCATCATCACCTGTCGCTGCGCGCAAAATGCTTGCCAACATTTCTTTTACCGAGGTCTTGCCGTTACTGCCGGTCACTGCTATCACGGGGATGTTGAGCTGCGTGCGCCAATGAGCTGCCAGACGACCTAACGCCAGGCGTGTGTCTTCTACCAGCAGCAATGGACACGGTGACGTAACGTCTCGATAACTTGTAGTGTTTACCAATGCAGCGACCGCGCCACTTTGAGTCGCACTGGCAACAAATGCGGCACCGTCGAAATTTTCCCCCTGCAATGCTATAAATAGATCGCCTGCATCAATCGCTCGACTATCGCTGGACACGGACGTAAATAATGCATCGTGGCCGATAAGCTTGCCGCCCAACACTTGCGCGGCCTGCGATAGCAGCATCATGCCCGCTGCTCCACATTGCGCCAGGCCAACAATGCCCGCTGTACGACCTCGGCGTCGTTGAACGGATATTTCACATCCTTGATTTCCTGATATGACTCGTGCCCTTTACCGGCAACCAGTACGATATCTGTCGCATGCGCGCTGAGTACTGCTTGTGCGATGGCCGAGGCGCGATCTTCGATAATTTGGTATGTGCTGTTCGCTGTCCTGCTTGTAGATGTAATGCCGGACACAATGGCTGCGATAATGTCGAGCGGCGCTTCACTGCGCGGGTTGTCGCTGGTAATGATAGTGATGTCTGCCAATTTGGCTGCGATAGCCCCCATCATTGGCCGTTTGCCGCGGTCGCGGTCACCACCACAACCGAATACACAAATCAGTTTGCCGTCATAAGCCCCGACTATGTCACGTCCGACCACTTCACGTACGGCTTGCAATACTTTTTCCAGTGCCTCTGGGGTATGTGCGTAGTCCACTACCACCGTTGGGTGATCGCTATCACCAAAAGTCTGCATGCGTCCCGGCACCGCAGTGATATGCGATAACTCGTGCAGCGCATCGCTTAACGTCACTCCGCTCACCAGCAACACCGCCATAACGCCCAATAGGTTTGAAACATTAAAGCGTCCGATCAGTGTGTTATGCAGCTCACCACCGCCCCAGCTGGAATGGATTTGCAGGCTAAATCCATGCGCATCCATGCGCAATGGGCCACCGTAAACCATGCGTAAACCGAAGCGCTCGGCCAAGGCTAAGGCGCTATCGTTTAGGCCGTAGCCAACCACTTCGACTTCCTTATCCCGTAGTTGTTCGGCAATCTCGGCACCAAATGCATCATCCAGGTTGAGTACAATGAATTTAAGTTGTTGCTTATCGAACAGGCTGCGCTTGGCCGTCGCATAGCTGTGCATGTCGCCGTGGTAATCGAGATGATCTCGGCTGAGGTTGGTAAGTAGTGCTACATCGAACTGCACCCCATTCACGCGTCCTTGTTGCAAAGCATGAGAGGACACCTCCATTGCTACAGCCTGCGCACCTTGTGCGAGATAATCGGCTAATAATTTATGCAGGTGGATGGCATCGGGTGTAGTGTTCAGAGTGGGCTGCAAAGCAGAATGGAAGCCGTTGCCCAAGGTTCCGATCAGTGCGGTTTTTTTGCCCAGCGCGCAAAATGATTGTGCAATCCAGTGGCAGCATGATGTCTTGCCATTAGTGCCGGTGATACCGATCACCCACATTTTTTGCGAGGGACTGCCATAGACATGGTCAGCAATCTCTCCGGCATGATTAAGCAGATCGGCTACTGCCACATTGGGGAGCTGCCATGCTTCGTTCCAGCTAAATCCGTGCGATTCCCAGATCACCGCATTGGCGCCATTTGCGATAGCTTGCTTAATGAACTGACGCCCATCAGCCTTGCTGCCGGGATAGGCGATGAATGTATCGCCTGGCGCAACTGCGCGGCTATCCGTCACCAGCCGTGTGACCGTTACACCGAGGGAGGTAATGAGGTTGGAATAGAAGTTCACACTTCCTCCTTCACGAAATCCACAGATTGCGGCATTAATACATTGCCGAGCTGTGTATCGTTGGGCACGTTGAGCAGGCGTAGCGCTGCGCCCATCACATTACTAAATACGGGTGCTGCGACCAGACCGCCGTAATACTGACCGTTGTTCGGCTCGTTGATCATCACTGCCACCACCAGTCGTGGGTTAGTCGCGGGTGCCAATCCGACAAAAGAAGAAATATATCGATTGACGTAACGCCCCCCCTCTAGTTTGTGCGCAGTGCCGGTCTTGCCCGCTACACGGTAGCCATTGATCTGTGCCAACGGCGCAGTGCCGCCTGGCAGAACCGCCAATTCCAGCATATCGAGTATTTCGTGAGCGGTGGTAGCCGAATATACTTTCTTGCCCTCCACAGGTGCGTCAAGCTTAAGCCATGACACTGGCTTCAATTCACCATTGTTTGCAAATATGGTATAGGCGCGTGCCAGTTGCAACAGGCTTACAGAAATGCCGTGGCCATAAGAAAGAGTGGCTTGCTCAATAGGCCGCCATTTTTGGAAATCACGCAATTTACCTGTCGCTTCACCAGGAAAGCCACTGCCGCCCTGAGTACCGAAACCACTATCGTTAAGGCTTTGCCAGATTGTTTCCGGTGCTAACGATAGCGCAATCTTAGCCGCGCCTACATTACTGGATTTTTGAATTACCTGTGCCACAGTGAGCACTTCTTCTTGATGAGTGTCATTAATCTTGTGTCTGCCGACTTGCATTACCCCATTCTCGGTATTGATAATGGTTTGTGGCGTCACTTTACCTATATCCAGCGCCGCTGCCACGGTGAATGGCTTGAGTGTGGAACCCGGTTCGAATTGATCCGTCACTACGCGGTTGCGTAGCACCTGAAGGTTGGGCTTGGTGCGATTATTAGGGTTGAAACTTGGCCAATTGGCCAGCGCTAACACTTCGCCGCTTTGAGCGTCCAGCACTACAATGGAACCGGCTTGGGCATGGTGCTGCTTGACCGCCTGCTTTATTTCCCGGTAAGCTAAATATTGGATTTTGCTGTCTATACTCAGCATCAGATTGCTGCCCGGTTTGGGCGCACGTATGCTGGTGACGTCTTCGACAATATGACCCCTGAGATCCTTAATTACACGTTGGCTGCCCGCTTTGCCACTGAGTTGATTCTGTAATGCCAGCTCCAGTCCTTCCTGGCCGTTGTCGTCTACGTCAGTGAATCCGAGCAGGTGTGCCGTTACGTCTCCGCTTGGGTAATAGCGGCGATACTCGCGCCGTAGCGATACACCGGGTATGCCCAGCTTCACAATTTTTTCCACCTGTTCGGGTGGTAATTGGCGCTTGAGATAAACGTTGTTACGCGTCGTGTCGAATAAACGATGCTGCACTTCGTTTATATCCATGCCCAGAATCCGCGCTAGCTGATTCATTTGTTGCTCTGTCGCGTCCAAATCCTGTGAGCTAACACTAATGGATTCCACTGGTGTGCTGATGGCGAGCGGCTCCCCATTGCGGTCGGCAATCATGCCGCGGTGCGCGCTAATTTCTATGACACGACTGGAACGCGCATCTCCTTTTTGTTGCAGGAAATCATTGTGGATGCTTTGCAAATACACTGCGCGAACGATCATTGTAGCCATGCCAATTAACAACAGCACAAATAACAGTTGTGAACGCCACTGCGGTAGTGTGGCTAGCTTTGCGGCCTGTATATGGCTGGAATAATTCATGGTTGCGTTTTAAATTTACTCAGGTCTTCAGTACCGATAAATCGGATCTGATGGCCTTCCGGTAGCTGCATTTTCAATTGATTGACAGCGATTTTCTCTACCCGAGCTGACATTGCCCAAGTACTCTGCTCAAGTTGTAGCTGTCCCCATTCCACTTCCATTTGCTGCGCGCGCTCATTCTCTTTTTGTAATTCCGCAAACAATTTTCGCGCCTTATTTTGTGAAGTCACAACGCTCAGCGCGCTAACGATCACTACTAGCAATAGAAATAGATGCAGCCTAGTCATCTGCCTCTCCGGTACGCTCTGCTATGCGCATCACCGCACTGCGCGCCCGTGGATTAATTGCCACCTCCTGTGAGGTGGCCTGAATCGCTTTGCCAATCAGGCGCAGCCTACCTTTTGGTATGTCCGCAGCGCGAATCGGCAAATTACGGGGTAGCTTGTCGCCTTGCGCCATGTCGCGCAGGAAGTGCTTTACCATACGGTCTTCCAGCGAATGGAAACTGATGACCACGATACGTCCTCCTGAGCTTAGGCAATCCACGCATTGCGGGAGAATCCGCGCAATTTCTTCGAGCTCTTGGTTGAGATAAATCCGTATAGCTTGAAAGGTGCGTGTCGCCGGATTTTTCCCGGGTTCACGTGTACGCACGGCCTGAGCAACAATTTCGCTGAGCTGACGCGTCGTGGCAATAGATTTCTCTTGGCGTGCAGCAACAAGCGCTCTTGCAATCTGTGTAGCAAACCGTTCCTCGCCATAGTCTCTTATTACCTCTCCAAGCAATTTTTCATCTACGGTAGCAAGCCATTCCGCTGCAGTTCGACCGCTGCTGGTATCCATACGCATATCCAGTGGCGCGTCGAAACGGAAGCTGAAACCGCGTTGTTCATCATCCAGTTGCGGCGAAGACACTCCCAGGTCGAGCAACACCCCGTCCACTTTTTCAACCGCCAGCTCGCCTAGTACCTCAGTCAAGCGCGCGAATCCGCTATGCACTATGAGAAAACGTGGGTCAGTAATTGTCTGCGCCGCAGCGACCGCCGCAGGATCTTTGTCCAAGGCAATCAAACGACCCATCGCGCCCAACTTTTGCAGTATCAACTGACTGTGTCCACCGCGTCCGAACGTGCCGTCCACATAGACACCATCCGGTTTTATCTGCAATGCCTCAATGGCTTCATGCAATAAAACTGTTTCGTGTAACAATTTGGGCGTGTGAGATAAGCTACCGCTCACAACGTAAATCCCTCCAGTTCCGGAGGAAGCTCGCCATCGGCAAAGGTCAACGCTATTTCCTGTTGCGCTGCCCACTTTGCCTCATCCCACAATTCGAGTTTATTGCCTTGGCCGATCAGCATGACGCGCTTATCCAGCGTCGCATAGCTGCGCAAGGCAGGAGAAATAAGTACGCGTCCCGCTGCATCCATTTCGACATCTTCGGCGTAACCAACCAGGCGGCGCTGTAACGCGCGTATACGTGGATTAAGGGAGGATAACTTGAGCAGCTTGTCGCGTATTGGCTGCCATTCGGGCTGCGGATAGCACAGCAAGCAACCATCCGCATCAGCGGTTAGCACTAACTGTCCGGCGCAATGCACAAGCAAGACGTCACGATGCCGAGCCGGTATCGCGAGCCTGCCTTTGCTATCCAGATTGAGTTGTGCCGCTCCCTGAAACATCATCGCAACCCTGTACTTGATTACCCACAAAACCCCACTTTTTCCCACTCTGCTTCACTATATTGAAAAAAACAGGCTGGGTCAAGGAATAAAATTAGTTTTTTCTTTGCGCGACAAGTAGTTAGGGCTGAGAAATTGATGTTGCGTTAATTTCTTTAATAAAGAATGGATTGCACAAAAAAGCTAAAGTTATTTGTGGTATTTTTTGCGGTTTGCGGGGAATTTTGGGCTTGCGGGTGGATTTGCGTGGTGCTGTTTGGATGTGAAGCTGAGGTAAGGTATTTAAGATTGTTTTTGTTTTTATTCAAATGAAAACAGAAGCTTGGTAGAAGCTGCTCTTTCGGCAGCGATAGTTTTTTATACCAGCCTATACTAAAACCGTTCCTACTAGAAAGATCATTACGTTAGAAACTTATCGAAATCAAGTGAAGCCAGCCGATAAGCCGGGTTCTGTCGTGGACAGTCATTCCTCTAGGCGTTTCGTTACCTGACGCTCAAGCAACCTACCCGCAGGCGACGCGAGCCACGTCATTACCTGCCTATTTGGTCTTGCTCCAGATGGAGTTTACCGTGCCGTCCGTGTTACCACGTCCGCGGTGGGCTCTTACCCCGCCGTTTCACCATCGCCGTTTCCTTACGGAACTTAGGCAGACTATTCTCTGTGGCACTTGTCATCACCTCACGGTGTCCGGCCATTAACCGGCATCTTGCTCTATGGAGCCCGGACTTTCCTCCCCGCCCTTATTTGTGGACGCGGCGACTGTCTAGCCAGCTTCGCAGTGAGTTTACCACGGTATAGAAATACGTCTCGGGAAATAGATCAGGAGAGACTGTTATTTTGTGAGGCCTGACATTGTGCTTATTACACCGCGCCATGCCATCGTGGCCACTCGAAAATATAATATAAGGGAAGCGAAACTATTGTGATACGCATAGGAGGATTATTATCCATCCTGAAATGGTACATTTGTAATTTCTCGAGCCCTGATTAAATTTTGAGGCGACAACCAGCCTGACGCAGGAGGACGGATGATAGCGGATCAAGTAGTCAAACTAATATTAATCAAGTTACTTGACCAGTTTATTCGTTTATTCTCACTTTTGCGGAGTCTGGATTGAATGTCGGATTATGTTTATAGGGCGATCATGTCCGCTATTTGGTAGCCAAAATTCGAAACTACAAACTCTTCGCCTTTGTGACCGCGAGCTACGACAAGACCTTTAGTTGTTAGCTCCTCCAAGGCCTGCTCCCACTTTGCAATCTCTCTCCGTTCGCCAGAGGGAATGAGATTCTTTCCATTAGTCTGAATATTGGTGCCGGTCATATGCCGGTAATGCAAAATAGTACCGTGAGAATCTTGGTTTGCCTCTTTCAATAGAACACGAGCCTCAGACGAAAGGTTGGGAAGCCGTGTTTTTGATTCAGTCACTTCAGTAATCATTTCATCTTCGGCCACTTTGAACAGAGGATGTTCATTTAACTTCAGCTGAAGATGGCGATAAAATTTTTCCTTGAAGTCTGAGTGACTGTCATAACTCTCATAAAGCCCTCGACCTCGACAAGATTCCTTAAATATCTTAAGCCTTGCTACCTGTTCAAGGTCGTCTGTATCCATTGCCACGGGTTGACTGGAAAAGTAGAGCATGGCGGGTTTGCCTGACTCAACATGCTTTTCTATCTCTTCTACCGTTCCGCTAGCGAAGTTGTCTGTGGCGGTTCCAATCCTCGTCCAAAATACACCGACTAAAAGATCGCATTTGCCCAAGATCTGTTTATTTATAATGGATTGAGGTGATGCTCCCATCTCCGGGGAAGAGTGGGATTCCCAACCTATCGGAAGCAGAACAATATTTCGTGTACTTGAATGCACGGCATTCCATTCATAGACAACATCACGAATGATCGACCGCTCAGAGGTGACATCGCCTGGAGACGCAATCATTACGTTGAACGCATTTATCCGGTAACTCATGGCGTAACCTTTAATTATGGAAACATAACGCAAAAGAATTAAGGGGGCCCAGTTCTTGCAATCATGCATTTTTGAGCGAGGTTTGATGGAGCGCTCTGCTGACAGTGGAATAATGCACCCGAAAAGCATCGGTAATTTGCTGCATATTATAATCGCCGGTCTCAGATGTTTTCTTTAGAATTATAGGAGTGTTTCAACATAAAAATCGTGTGGTTTCCCCAAAGGTCTGCGTTGGCCGTTGTGCAAAATATCATTAAGAAACTTAGCGTAAACTGGTCAGCCAAGCCAAGCCGCAATGTATAAAGGTCAAGGCCGTGAGAGCCGGTGCAAACAGGTTCAGAATAGGTACGAACTGCAATAATCCGGTCAACAATCCCAACCCCCACCAGGATGACTGATAGGTGGAGAACACGCTCTTCATCTCCTCACTGGTGGCGTGTTCCGCCACCGCATCGAAGCGAAATAATGGAGCGCGCCATGGCCGTCATGCTCGGGCATGTATAAGGACCGTCTGGTGAACTAGTGGAGCTGAAAAGGCAAGAAAAAATTTGAAACGACTGACATCTGTGCAATTAAACATACGAATCATTTGTATTTGTATTTGCATTTATAGTGATATATAATGAACCCGTTCTCTGCTTTTGCGATTTGCTCAGAGTACAAATAATTCTTCCCCTTAATTATTTGTAGCTTGAAAGTCTCCCCTGACACGCTTTAAGCGGAGGGCTTCCTTGATTTACTTCCTTTCCACTTTCTTCCTTCGGGGGAAGAAAGTGGTTTTTTATTTCGCTTTCCCTGAAAGGTCTGCGCTGGGCTTTTTGCAAAGCTTCATTCGGAAACTTGACGTAAACTGGTTAGCCTGGCCAAGCCGAAATGTATAAAGGCCAAGGCCGTGAGTACCGGTGCAAACAGGTTCAGAATAGGTACGAATTGCAATAATCCGGTCAACAATCCCAACCCCCACCAGGATGACTGATAGGTGGAGAACATGCTCTTCATTTCCTCGTTAGTGGCGTGTTCCGCAACTGCATCGAAGCGAAACAAACGCTGGTTAAGATAGGTCGCCGCGACGAAGGGCACGATCACGCCAATGCCGATCAACCAGAATGGCAAACTCAACACCCAGATCGCGATAAATACGCCAATAGCAAGTGCTGCGTTCAATAGGTTGCCGATATTGCTGCCGCCATTTTCACGTTTCAGTTGTGGATAATCACGATCCGCCACCAAACGAATCAGTGCCGGCATGGCAAAAAATGCCGTGATCAGCAGCGCAGTAGTAAATACCAGAGGAACGAACAGTATAAAATGTGCGGTGATCTGAATACCGTTAGCCACCCAGCGCGGCTCCAGCCCTTCCAACCACTCTTGGACGCCGATATAAGTGAGGCCACTTGCGATCCATCCAGAAAAAGTATCCCAGAAGACCACGCCCAGAACCATCCACAACAAAACCGACGCCAACATCGGCCAGATAACGATCCACAGCACCTTAAACTGGAACAGGTCGCGAAAGGCGCAGACGATTGCATCAAGTATTTGTGTCATGACGATTTCCTTACAAATTGTTATTCAATGATTAATTTTTTGGATTGTGGTGATATTTTGGTATCAGTTGCACTGCCGGATGTACACTGCTGGCCAGACTGGTCAAGTAAGCAACATCCAGCTATTTTTCGTTCGCACTGCATCAATCATTGCCAGATAGCTGCTCCAAGGTCGATCCTGCCGTTTCATTACCATATCAGCGCGCAGCAGATTTAACACCACATATCTTGTCAGCTCTAGCAAATAGTATTTTTTCTGAGTCAGGATTGCTTTCTATCGATCTTGATATTGTGTACAAAGACCACTTAACGGTCGCGTGTCTTTTGATTAATTTTCGGCTACCGTCCCTACCAAAAATGATAATGATTGTTCATCTGGTAATACGCGTGAGCCACCCAATTATAACGACTACAAACATGGCCTAATACTTATCGCCAATCTTCTTTATCGGCAACATTCAAATATATGTCCTCACGCCTGTCTCCTCTTGAAATGACGTGGATAAGACATCATTATTCGTTATGTTTGTCGATGGCTAATTTATGAATTAGCACTATAGGCCATTTATTATTCGGCGCAAATGTAGAGAGTGGCTGGTGAATTTTTGATGAGTTCAGATAAAAATTTAATATAAAATGCTAAAAATATAACTTTGGCTACTCATGCCACAATGTTTTTATTGCTAACACAAAGTTATTTTCCATATTAAAAATAATATATTGAATAGGAATCAAATTTTGATTGCGAATGATGGAAATATAAAGGGTGACAATTTGCAACTTGGCTAGATTTTTTTGCCCTGAAACAACGAACTCATATCGCAGTACTATCTAGGAGAAACCATGAACGAAAAAACCACGAACGAAAAAACCACGAACGAAGAAAACATGAATGCAGAAAGCTTTTATGTTAACGCTTGGTTTGCCCAAGGAATCTCTTATGACAATCAAAACAAATTCGAGGAGGCAATTGAGGCATATCGGCAAGTGCTGCGCCTTAAACCAGAATATGCTGATGCTTGGTATAACTTGGGCATTAGTTATGGCAATCTTAAAAAATACGGTTTAGCGATTCTGTCGTATGAGGAAGCGGTGCGTATTGAGCCAGAGAAGGCCGGTGCCTGGTTTAATATGGGCGTGGCATACTATTACCAGGACAAGCGGGAAAAAGTGCGGGAAATTTACCAGACCTTGCGCAAGCTTGATGTGGCTGTAGCGGATGAATATTCCAAAGCTGTATTTACTGAATTCAAGATAAGCCCTGGTTCGCATTACAGTCCACCGCCTGATATTTGAAGTTGTCACATTAGTACTTCGCGGGGATATTATTCTCCGCTATGTTTGAACGACTGTTCTACGAAAAAAATTGGCAGAGTGAATCCATTGGTGTCCATTTTTGACAACCTACTTCACCAGTAGATAACCTGTTCAAAGATGGGCTAACCTCCCAGATAGGCGCGGCGCACCGCTGCGCTCCCCAGAAGATTGGTTGCACTGTCGGATAATGTAATCAACCCGCTTTCTAATACATAACCGCGTTGCGCTACTTCGAGGGCAAGTTTGGCGTTCTGTTCAACCAGCAGAATTGAAACGCCCTGTGCGGAGATATTGCGGATGGTTTCAAA
>Ga0210044_10007471_pt1 | contig 13937 bp, 11 predicted proteins | sample CryGey13umfilter_2_FD_183959 | JGI IMG/M metagenome (GOLD analysis project Ga0210044, IMG submission 183959) | Groundwater microbial communities from aquifer in Utah, USA - Crystal Geyser 4/9/14 3 um filter (SPAdes) (version 2) | ecosystem: Environmental > Aquatic > Deep subsurface >... | reverse complement strand
GCCTCGTCGCGGGCGTGGTCGGGGTCGTCGGGCACCAGCGGCTCACCGCCCTGATAGAGCCGCCCCAGCCGGTATTGCTCCAGACCGAAGCGCAGCAGCACGCCGATCACCGCCGCCGCAGGCACCGCGATCAGCAGGCCGGTGAAGCCCATCGCCGCGCCGAACGCCGACAGCGCGAACATCAGCCACACCGGATGCAGCCCGACCGAGCCGCCGACCAGACGCGGCGTCAGGAAATTGCCCTCCACCGCCTGCCCGACCATGAACACGCCCGCCACCACGGCGATCCACACCGGGTCGCCCCAGAACTGGAACGCCGCGATGCCGATCGACAGCGCGCCGCCCACCAGCGAGCCGACAAACGGGATGAAGCTGATCAGCCCGGCGAACACCCCCACCACCAGCCCGAAATTCAGCCCCACCGCCAGCAGCGCCAGCGCATAGAACGAGCCGAGAATCAGGCACACGCTGAACTGGCCGCGCACGAACCCCGCCAGCACCCGGTCCACATCGGCCGCGATGCCGCGGATCGTGGGCGCGTGGCGGCGGGGCAGCCAGTGGTCGATCTCGTCGATCATCCGGTCCCAGTCGAGCAGCATGTAGAACGCCACCACCGGGGTGATGATGATCAGCGCGAGAAAGTCGATCAGCGCAAGGCCGCCGCTCCAGGTGGCGCCGATGATCTTCAGGCTCCAGTCCTTGGCCTGCGCCTCGAACTGCGCCAGCCCCTTGGCGAGCACGCCGCCCTCGCCGAACGCCTCCGGCGCGTAAGCCGCGCCCTGCCGCTCGATGAAGTCCTGCAACGCGGCGACGTATTGCGGCGCGGCGGCGATCACCTGATTGAGCTGATCCAGCAGCAGCGGGATCAGCACCAGCGCCGCCGCCACCGCCCCCGCCAGCGCCAGCGCGGTGATCACGCAGGTCGCGGCCAGTCGGCTGAGGCCGCGCGCCTCCAGCCGGTCGGCGAGCGGATCGAGGAAATACGCCAGCGCCATGCCCGCCAGGAACGGCGTCACAGCGCTGGAGAACGCCCAGACGAACAGCAGCAGGGCCAGCATCGCCAGCCCCCACCATCGCATCTGTTCGCCCAGCGTCACGGCGTCTCCTCCGGCAACCTGCGTTCTGACATGCGGGCGGCGCGCGCTTGCGTCAAGACGGGCGGGCATGGGGCGGGCGGGCATGGGGCGGGCGGCGCCTCAGGCGAACTGCTCCGCCAGCACCCGCTCGTGCAGGCCGTGGCCGTTGTCGAACATCAGCTCGATGGTGATCGCGGGGTGAAACGACACCTCGACCCGCGCCACCTGCCGCACTTCGGCGCTGTCGGCCACCGCCAGCACCGGGCGGCGGTCGGCGTCGATCACGTCGATCTCGACATGCGCCGTGCGCGGCAGGATCGCGCCGCGCCAGCGCCGGGGCCGGAACGCCGCCACCGGGGTCAGCGCCATCATCTCCGCGTCGATCGGCAGGATCGGCCCGTGCGCCGACAGATTGTAGGCGGTCGAGCCTGCGGGCGTCGCCACGATCACCCCGTCGCAGATCAGCAGCGGCATCCGCTCCCGCCCGTCGATGCTGATGCGCAGGCGCGAGGCCTGATAGGTCGAGCGGATCAGCGACACCTCGTTGATCGCCAGCGCCTCCGAGGTCAGCCCGTGGATGGTGGTGGCGCGCATCAGCAGCGGATGGATGGCGTAGCGCTCCGCCGCCGCCAGCCGCTCGGGCAGCGTATCGGCCTCGTAGGCGTTCATCAGGAAACCCACCGTGCCCCGGTTCATGCCATAGACCGGCGCGGGCAGGTGGATGGTGTCGTGCAGCGTGCGCAGCATGAAGCCGTCGCCGCCCAGCGCCACGATCACGTCGGCGCCCGCCTCCGGCGCCTGGCCATAGCGCGCGACCAGCGTCTTGAACGCGGCCTGCGCGTCGGGCGCGTCGCTCGCCCGGAAATGGATTTGGTCAAAGCCCACGCGCGTCGCCCCCCGGTCATGCCCCTGCCGCCGCGCCGCACGATGCCGCGCGCGGGCGCCCGCGTCCATCGCCTTGCGCGCAGGCGCGCGCCAATCGCATCACGCACGCAGTTTCTTGGCGGGGCTGGGCGCGGCGCGGCGGCTGGGCTATAACAAACTTGCGCGAAAAGGCGTCCCAGTGTCGCATTTCCATCTTGCGCGCGGGCTTGTTTCCGATAGGAAACACGCAAGGGTTTTCGGACAACCGGCGCGCGGCGGCGCGCGCCATCGGCGAGAGGCTAGAGACATGGACGCTCCCACCCGCGACAGCGGTTTCTTCACCCAGGATGTCGCCCAGCGCGACCCGGCGCTGTTCGCGTCCCTGCGCGACGAGCTGACGCGCCAGCGCGACGAGATCGAGCTGATCGCGTCGGAGAACATCGTCAGCCGCGCGGTGTTGCAGGCGCAGGGCTCGGTGCTGACCAACAAATACGCCGAGGGCTATCCGGGGCGGCGCTATTACGGCGGCTGCCAGCATGTGGACGTGGCCGAGAGCCTGGCCATCGAGCGCGCCTGCCAGCTGTTCAACTGCAAGTTCGCCAACGTGCAGCCGCATTCCGGCGCGCAGGCCAACCAGGCGGTGTTCCTGGCGCTGATCCAGCCCGGCGACACCTTCATGGGGCAGGATCTGGCGTCGGGCGGCCACCTGACCCACGGCGCCAAGCCCAACCAGTCGGGCAAATGGTTCAACGCGGTGCAATACGGCGTGTCGCGCCAGACCAACATCATCGACTATGACGCGGTTGAGGAGGCGGCGCTGGCGTGCAAGCCCAAGGTCATCATGGCCGGCGGCTCGGCGATTCCCCGCCAGATCGATTTTGCGCGCTTCCGCGCCATCGCTGACAAGGTGGGCGCGATCCTGCATGTGGACATGGCGCATTTCGCCGGTCTGGTGGCGGGCGGCGCGCACCCCAACCCGCTCGACTACGCCGACGTGGCGACCACCACCACGCACAAGACGCTGCGCGGCCCGCGCGGCGGCATGATCCTGACCAACAATGAGGACATGGCCAAGAAGTTCAACTCGGCGGTGTTCCCCGGCCTGCAGGGCGGGCCGCTGATGCACGTGATCGCCGCCAAGGCGGTGGCGTTCGGCGAGGCGCTGCGCCCCGAGTTCCGCGCCTACGCGGCGCAGGTGATCGCCAATGCGCAGGCGATGGGCGAGGAATTGCTCAAGGGCGGCCTTGCGCTGGTCACCGGCGGCACCGACACCCACCTCGTGCTGGTGGACCTGCGCCCCAAGGGCGTGACCGGCGCCGCCACCGAAAAGGCGCTGGGCCGCGCGCACATCACCTGCAACAAGAACGGCGTGCCGTTCGACCCGGAAAAGCCGATGGTCACCTCCGGCGTGCGCCTCGGCAGCCCCGCCGGCACCACGCGCGGCTTCGGCGAAGCGGAGTTCCGTGAGATCGGCCGGCTGATCGTCGAGGTGGTGGACGGGCTGGCCGCCAACGGCGAGGACGGCAACGGCGCGGTCGAGGCGGCGGTGAAGGCCAAGGTCAAGGTTCTGTGCGACCGCTTCCCGATCTATCCGGGGATGTGAGGGGGATGGCGGCGGCGTTCCGCGCCGCCGCCCCGATCATGGCGAGCCTGCGTTGCAAGGCTGCGGCGCCTGAGCCGATCTCGTCTAGCATTTCAGGCGTCGCGGCAGGGTGGATCAGCGCCTCGATCCGCTCCAGCACCCGCATCGCCACGGCGTAGGACATCGCCACGATCAGCGGCGACGTGGGCTGCGCGCCGAGACCGGCCAGAGCGTCGGCAATTCTGGAAAAAGCCGCCGCTTGCGCGGAAATGGCGGCGTCATCGTCGGGGTTCATGGCGGCGAGCATCCTCAGGGCGTGAACGCTCGGTCGCACGTCGCCTGAGGGCGTTTGGCCTGCCCGGCGACAGTGTCGGGGCTGTGCGTCGCTTCGGCCCCCGCCCCGGCGCAACCCGGGCGTCGTTCAGATGCGCAGGCGCCGAGAACGCCGCAAGGGGCGCCTGAAAATATCGCTGACGGCGCCATCATGGGGCCATCTGGGTCCAACATCTCGCGCCTTTGCCCGCACGCTACCCAAGCGGTCGCGACATCCCTATAGTGGGGGTCTGTCAGCGGTCGCGGAGATCAACATGCGCTGCCCGTTCTGCGGCAACCTCGATTCGCAGGTGAAGGACTCGCGCCCCGCCGAGGATCACGCCGCCATCCGCCGCCGCCGATTCTGCCCCGCCTGCGGCGGCCGCTTCACCACCTATGAGCGCGTGCAGCTGCGCGATCTGGTGGTGCTGAAGAAGAACGGGCGGCGCGAGGATTTCGACCGCGACAAGCTGGCGCGCTCGATCCGCATCGCGCTCCAGAAGCGGCCCATCGAGCCGGAGCGGGTGGAGCAGATGATCTCCGGCATCGTGCGCAGGCTGGAATCGCTGGGCGAGACCGACATCACCTCCGACACGATCGGCGGCATCGTGATGGAGACGCTGGCGCGGATCGACACCGTGGCCTATGTGCGCTTCGCCAGCGTTTACAAGAACTTCCAGGAGGCCGGCGACTTCGAGGACTTCGTGTCCGAACTGCGCCCCGTCGCCAAGCCCGACGCTCCGTGAGCTTCAGCGACCATGACGCCGCGCGGATGCGGTCCGCGCTGGCGCTGGCGCGGCGGGGCCTCGGCACGACTTGGCCGAATCCCTCGGTCGGCTGTGTGATCGCGCGCGAGGGCCGTGTGCTGGGGCGCGGTTTCACGCAGGCCTCGGGCCGCCCGCACGCCGAGCAGGTCGCGCTCGCGCAGGCGCGCGACCGCTGGGGGCCTGAAAGTCTGCGCGGCGCGACCGCCTGGGTCTCGCTTGAGCCCTGCGCCCATCACGGCCGCACCCCGCCCTGCGCCGACGCGCTGATCGAAGCGGGGGTGCGCCGGGTGGTCTCGACCATCGACGATCCCGACCCGCGTGTTTCCGGGCGCGGCTTCGCCCGGCTGCGCGACGCGGGAGTGACGGTGGATACCGGGCTGATGGCGGACGCGGCGCGCGCGCTGAACGCGGGGTTTCTGTCGCGGCTGGCGCGCGGGCGGCCGTGGGTGACGCTCAAGCTCGCCGCCAGCCTCGACGGGCGGATCGCCACCGCGCAGGGCGAGAGCCGCTGGATCACCGGCGCGCAGGCGCGCGCGCGCGTCCATCTGATGCGGGCGGAGGCCGACGCGGTGCTGATCGGCGCCGCCACCGCGCGCGCCGACGACCCCGAGCTTGACGTGCGGCTGCCGGGACTGGCGGCGCGCAGCCCGGTGCGGGTGATCGCCGACGGCGCGCTCAGCCTGTCGCTGGTGTCGCGGCTGGCGCGCTCGGCGCGGGAGCGTCCGCTGTGGCTGCTGCACCGCGCGGGCGTGGACGCCGCGCGCGCGCGGGCCTTGCGCGACGCGGGCGCGACGCTGATCGAGACGCCCGACATCGGCGGCGAGCTCGACATCGCGGCGGCGCTGCGGGCGCTGGGCGCGCGCGGAGTGACGCGGGTGCTGTGCGAGGGCGGCGGGCGGATCGCGGCGGCGCTGCTGCGCGACGGGCTGGCCGACGAGATCGCGTGGTTCTCCGCCGGGCTGGCGCTGGGCGCGGACGGCGGCGCGGCGGTGGGCCGGCTCGACCTCGCCGCCTTGGCCGACGCGCCGCGCCTCACGCTGGCGTCGGTCGAGACGCTGGGCGAGGACGTGCTGAGCGTCTGGCGCCCGGCCTGACTTTCGCGCCCGCCGAGGCGATCCGCCGCGCGGGCCTTGCCCTGAGGGGGGATGCGCCTTAAGCCCTGCGGCGCATCCAGCGAAGGCCCGATCCAGCGAGAGCAGGGACCATGTTCACCGGCATCATCACCGACGTGGGAGAGGTTGTGGCGACCGAGCGGCGCGGCGATCTGCGCGCGCGCATCGCCACGGCCTATGACCCCGCCACCATCGCGCTTGGCGCCTCCATCGCCTGCGACGGCGTCTGCCTGACCGTGGTGGATCGCGGAACCGAGGCCGGGCGCGGCTGGTTCGCGCTCGACATCTCCGCCGAGACGGTCTCGAAAACCACGCTGGCCGACTGGGCGCCGGGGCGGCGGGTGAACCTTGAGCGTGCGCTGCGCGTGGGCGACGAGCTGGGCGGGCACATCGTCTCGGGCCATGTGGACGGCGTCGGCGTGGTGGTCGCGGCGCGGCCCGAGGGCGACAGCACCCGCGTTGACATCGAAGCGCCCGCCGCGCTGGCGCCGTTCATCGCGCCAAAGGGATCGATCGCCGTGGACGGCGCCTCGCTGACGGTGAATGAGGTGGGGGGCGGGCGCTTTGGCGTGAACCTGATCCCGCACACCAAGGCATGGACCACTTTTGGCGACATGGCGCCGGGGCGGCGGGTGAATCTGGAGATCGACGTGCTGGCGCGCTATGTCGCGCGGCTCCACGAAAGCCTGCGGGAGAGCAAGGCGTGAGCACCGAATTCAGCGACTATATCGCGACGGTCGAGGAGCTGATCGAGGAGGCGCGCAACGGGCGCATGTTTATCCTGGTCGATCACGAGGACCGCGAGAACGAGGGCGATCTGGTGATCCCCGCGCAGATGGCCACGCCGGACGCGATCAACTTCATGGCCACCCACGGGCGCGGCCTGATCTGCCTGGCGATGACCAGCGAGCGGCTCGACCGGCTGGGCCTGCCGCTGATGGCCGCCGCCAACCAGAGCCGCCACGAGACCGCCTTCACCGTGTCGATCGAGGCGCGCGAGGGCGTGACCACCGGCATCTCCGCCCATGACCGCGCCCGCACCGTGGCGGTGGCGATCGACCCCGCCGCGACGCAGGCCGACATCGCCACCCCCGGCCACGTGTTTCCGCTGCGCGCGCGCGAGGGCGGCGTGCTGGTGCGCGCAGGCCATACCGAGGCGGCGGTGGACTTCGCCCGGCTGGCGGGGCTGAACCCCGCCGGCGTGATCTGCGAGATCATGAAGGACGACGGCGAGATGGCGCGGCTGCCCGATCTGGTGGCCTTCGCCCAACGCCACGCGCTCAAGATCGGCACCATCTCCGACCTGATCGCCTATCGCCGCCGCCACGACCATCTGGTGCGCGAAACGGCGGTCGAGCACGTCGTCAGCCACGGCGGCGACTGGGAGATGCGGGTGTTCACCGACGCGCCCGGCGGCGCGGAGCATATCGCGCTGGTGAAGGGCGACCTCTCGACGCCCGAGCCCGCGCTGGTGCGGATGCACGTGCTTGACCCGCTCGACGACGTGCTGGGCGTGCGGCCCGAGCGCGCGAACCAGGTGCCCGACGCCATGCGCGCCATCGCCAGCGCGGGGCGCGGCTGCGTGGTGCTGCTGCGCGATCTGTCGCATGACGCGCTGACCGAGCGGCTGCGCCCGCGCGGCGCCTCGCCCAAGGAATTGCGCCAGTATGGCGTCGGCGCGCAGATACTGGGCGCGCTGGGGGTGCGGGAGATGATCCTGCTCACCAACTCCTCACCGATGCGCATCGTCGGGCTTGAGGGCTATGGCCTCTCGGTGGTCGAGACGCGCCCCATTCCAACGTCGAAGGGCTGAACCATGGCCGAACAGGACACCGCGCTGCCGTTGCCGCGCTTCGAGACGCCGCCGCGCATCCTGCTGGTGGCGGCGCCGTTCTACCGCGCCATCGCCGACGATCTGATCCGCGGCGCGCGCGCGGTGCTCGACGGCTTCGGCGCGGCGCATGATCTGGTCGAGGTGCCCGGCGCGCTGGAGATTCCGGTCGCGATCCGGCTGGCGGAGCGGCGCTATGACGGCTTCGTGGCGCTGGGCTGCGTGCTGCGCGGCGAGACCACCCATTACGAGACGGTGTGCGCCGACAGCGCGCGCGGGCTGATGCTGCTGGGCGTCGAGCGGGGCCTGTGCATCGGCAACGGGATTCTGACTTGCGAGACGCGCGCGCAGGCCGAGGTTCGCGCCGATCCCGGCGGGATGGACAAGGGCGGCGGCGCGGCGGCGGCGGCGCTGCATCTGGTGGCGCTGGCGCGACGCTTTTCGACGCCGCAGGAATTCGGCTTCGGCGAGGGCGCGATCCAGATGGCCGGCGGTTTCGGGGCGCACGACTGATCATGGCGCGCACCAGGGCGGAGAACGACGAGGTGAAGCTGCGCCGCTCGGCGGCGCGGCTGTCGGCGGTGCAGGCGCTCTATCAGATGGAGCTGACCGGCGGGGCGCTGAAGCCCACCGAGGACGAATTCGAGACCCGCTGGATCGGCGCCGAGATCGAGGGCGACCAGTATCGCGAGGCCGACCGCGACCATTTCCGCGCCGTGCTGCGCGCCGCCGTGGACAATCAGGCGCGCATCGACCAGTTGACCGACGAAGCCCTGGTGGCGAAATGGCCGCTGGGCCGGGTCGATCCGATGCTGCGCGCGGTGTTCCGCGCGGCTGGGGCGGAGTTCGTGGCGCTGCGCACGCCGCCAAAAGTGGCGATCGTGGAATATGTCGATGTCGCCAAGGCGTTCTTCGACGCGGGCAAGGAGGCGAAATTCGTCAACGCCGTGCTTGACCACGTCGCCCGCGCCGCAAGGCCGGAGGCGTTCCCCGCCTGAGCGGCCTATCCCCGCCGCAGCGCCGCGCGCAGATCGCCCAGCCGCACCGCGCCCAGCAACGCCGCCGCCAGCGCATAGACCGCGCCGCCGCCCAGCACGCAGACCGCCAGCGCCAGCCAGCGGCCCGCAGGATCGGCGAACATCCCGGCCAGCGCCGCCGCCGCCGCGACCAGCGCCGCTCCCATCGCCAGCGCCGCCAGCGCCAGCCGGGGCGCGGCGCGGATCAGCCTTGCGTCGGCGGCGACAGCGTCGCCATAGCCGCGCGCGCCGCGCCAGAGCAGTCCCAGATTCACCCAGGCGGCGAGCGCGGTGCCGAAGGGGATCGCCAGAAACCCCATCAGCGGCGCGCCCCCCGCCGCGACCACGGTGTTGAGCGCCATGGCGATCAGCGCATAGCGCAGCGGCGCGGTCATGTTCTCGCGCGCGAAATAGGCGGGCAGCACGACCTTTTGCAGCACATAGGCGGGCAGCCCCAGCGCGAACAGCGCCACCGCCTGCGCGGTCGCCGTCACGTCCGCCGCCGTGAAGGCGCCGCGCTGGAACAGCGTCGCCACGATCTCTGACGGGATCGCGACCAGCGCCACGGCGGCGGGCAGGGTCAGCGCCAATGCGAACTCCGCCGCGCGGTTCATCGACTCGCGCGCCGCCGCGTCCTGCCCGGCGCGGAAGCGGCGCGACAACTCCGGCAGCAGCACCACGCCCACCGCGACGCCGACCACCCCCAGCGGCAGCTGATAAAGCCGGTCGGCGTAGCTGAGCCACGCCACCGCGCCGGTGAAGAACGACGCGATCAGCGTGCCGATCAGCAGGTTGATCTGCGTGGCGCCGCCCGAAATCGCCCCCGGTATCCCCAGCCGCACCAGCCGCCGCACCCCCGGCGTCAGGCGCGGGCGGCGCAAGCGCAGCGCCATGCCCGACGCCCGCGCCGCGCGCGCCACCAGCGCCACCTGCGCCACGCCCCCCGCCAGCACGCCCCAGGACAGCGCCGCGCCCACCGGCCAGACCAGCGCGGCGGCGAGCGTCATGGCGCCGATCAGCGCGACGTTGAGCAGGATCGGCGCGGCGGCGGGCGCGGCGAAGCGGCCCAGCGCGTTCAGCACGCCGGAGAACAGCGCGGTCAGCGACATGCACATCAGATAGGGAAACTGGATGCGCGCGAAGCCCACCGCCATGTCGAACTTGGCCGGGTCGCTCGCAAATCCGCCCGCCAGCGCCAGCATCACCACCGGCATCGCCAGCATCGCCAGCGCGCTGAACGCCAGCAGCGCCGCGACCAGCGCGGCCATCGCCTCCTCGGCGAAGCCGCGCGCGGCTTCCGGCCCCTCGCCCTCCAGCCGCTTGGCGTAGAGCGGCACGAAGGCCATGTTGAACGCGCCTTCCGCGAAGAAGCGGCGGAACATGTTGGGCAGGCGGAACGCCACGAAGAACGCCTCCGCCGACGGACCCGCGCCCAGCAGCCCCGCGATCATCACGTCGCGCGCAAATCCCAGCAGGCGCGAAGCCATGGTCCACGAACCCACGGTCGCGAAGCCGCGCATCAGCCGGATCGGGCGAGGGGTCATCGCGCGGTTCCTGCGGGTCGGCGCTGGCGCAGCGCGTCCGCGCCGGCCGGCGCCGGGGCGCGGACAGCGACCGCCAGAAGCAGTTTCTGGTCAGGTTTCCAGCCGCCGGGCCATCGCCCGGCGGCCAGCGCAGAGGATCGCGCCTGGCCTGCCCGGCGGCCCGCAAGGCCGCCGGGCGGCGACGTCCGCCCCCTGCGGGCGTCGCCTTCAGCGCCGCCCGGGCGGACGCCCCCGCACTCTGTCGCGCCTGGCGTCGCCACCGGGATCGGCTGCGGCTCACGCCTTCGCCGATGCGGCGCGCGCGACCTGCCACCGGCAGGTCGCCTTTGCGCGCCGCGCGCGCCGCATCGGGCGCCGGCGCCCTGCGCGACCAACCGCCGCCCCCGCCTCGCAACCGGCTGCGCCCGCCTCATGCGCAGCGCCCCGGCCACTAGACCTCCCGCACCGCGTCCGCAGGCGCATCGGCCTCGGCTGCGGCGCGGTCGATGGCGGCGCGCAGGCGCTTGCGGATCGCCTCCTGCTTGGCGGGGCTGCGGATTTTCAGGCCGAACAGGTCCTTCACGTAGAACACGTCCACCGCCTGCTCGCCGTAGGTGGCGATCACGGCGGAGAAGATGTTGATGCCCCCCGCCGCCAGCACCCCGGTCAGGTCGGACAAAAGGCCGAACCGGTCGCGGGTCTCGACCTCGATCACGGTGTAGATGTCGGAGGCGTCGTTGTCGAAGGTGATCCGCGTCGGCGCCGCGAAGGCGCGCTCGCGCTTGCGCGCGCCGCGCCGCCGCTCCGCCAGCGCCGCGCGCGGCGCGATCTCACCGCTCAGCGCGCGGGCGATGGTGCGGCGCAGGCGGTCGAACTGGGCGGGCGCGTAAGGCCCGCCTTCGAGGTTCTGGATCCAGAACGCCGAGGTCGCCATGCCGTCGGCGGTGGTGTAGGTGCGCGCGTCCACCACCGAGGCGCGCGCCAGCGCCATCGCGGCGGCCATGCGGCTGAACAGGCCGGGATGATCCGCCATCAGGATCAGCACCCGCGTCGCGTCGCGCGTCGGGTCGGGGTCGAGCCGGATCGCGACGCCTGCGGGGTCGCTTGACCGCGCCTGCGGCGCGTGGGCGGGGTCGGCCTCGCGCGCCAGATGGGCGTGGGCGAGGCGGGCGTCGTCGTCCAGCCCCACCCAGTAGGGCGGATAATGGCGGGCGATCTCCGCCGCGATCGCGTCCTCGGGCCAGTCCTTCAGCGCGGCGCGCAGGCTTTCCTTCGCCTCGTCCACCCGCTCGCCGCGCGACAGCCGCTCCGCGCCGCCGGTCAGCGCCACGCGGGTGTCGTAGTAGAGCGCGCGCAGCAGTTGCGCCTTCCAGTTGTTCCAGACGTTCGGCCCCACGGCGCGGATGTCGCAGGCGGTCAGCACCAGCAGCAGGCGCAGCCGCTCCGGGCTGCGCACCACGTCGGCGAAGGCGCGCACGGTGCGCGGGTCGGCGATGTCGCGCCTTTGCGCCGTGTCGCTCATCAGCAGGTGGTTGCGCACCAGCCACTCGACCATCTCGCCCTGCGCCGCGTCCAGCCCCAGCCGGGGGCAGAGATCGCGCGCGACCATGGCGCCGACCTCGGAATGGTCCTGCGGCAGGCCCTTGCCGATGTCGTGCAGGAACAGCGCGACCGACAGCACCTCCATGTCCACGCCGGCCTTGATGATTTCGGTCGCGACCGGCAGATCGGCCACCAGTTCGCCCGCGCGGATCCGCGCCAGGCCGCCGATCGCCATGATGGTGTGCTCGTCCACCGTATAGCTGTGATACATGTTGAACTGCATCATCGCCACGATGCGCCCGAACTGCGGGATGAACCGGCCGAGCAGGCCGCACTCGTTCATGCGCCTGAGCGCGCGCTCGGGGTCTTTGGAGCGGGCGAGCAGCTTCAGAAAGATCGCGTTCGCCTCCGGGTCGGCGCGCAGCGCGTCGTCGATGCGGTCGAGGTTGGCGGCCACCGCCCGCATGGCGTTGGGATGGATCAGCGCGCCGGTGCGCAGACCCTCGTCGAACAGCCGCAGCATCGCGACCGGCTCCTGCGCGAACAGCGCGGCGTCGGCCACGTCGATGCGCCCGTCGCGCAGCGCGAAACCCGGCATGAACGGCGTCGTCCCGCCAAGACCGAAAGCGCGGACCAGCGCGCCAAAGTCGCGGCGGCTTTTCTTCTGGCGCTGCTCCAGCGCGGCGCAGAACCAGCGGGTGAGGTCGCCCACGTCCTTCGCGGCGCGGAAATAGTCCTGCATGAACCGCTCGACGCCGCGCCGCCCGCCGTCGTCGGCGTAGCCCATGGCGGCGGCGACCTCGATCTGCAGGTCGAACGACAGCTGTTCCTGCGCGCGCCCCGCCACCCAGTGCAGGTGACAGCGCGTGGTCCACAGGAACCGCTCGGCGGCGGAGAAGGTGGCGACTTCGTCGGGCGTGAACACGCCGCCCGCCACCAGATCGCCCACCGTGTCGGCGTGATAGAGATACTTGGCGATCCAGTAGAGCGTCTGGAGATCGCGCAGGCCGCCCTTGCTCTCCTTCACGTTGGGCTCGACCAGATAGCGCGAGCCGCCGTTGCGGGCGTGGCGCGCGGCGCGCTCGGCCAGCTTGGCCTCGACGAACTGCGGGCCGGTGCGCGCGAACAGCTCCTTCCAGAGCCGCGCGTCGAGCGCGTCGAGCTGCGCGCGGTCGCCCCAGATCCAGCGCTTTTCCAGCAGCGCGGTGCGGATGGTGGTGTCGCCCTGCGCCAGCCGCAGGCAATCGTCCGCCGTGCGCACCGCATAGCCGACCTTGAGCTTGAGATCCCACAGCAGATAGAGCGCGGTCTCGATGAAGCTCTCGCCCCAGGCGGTCTGCTTCCAGGGACGCAGGAACAGCAGATCGACGTCGGAAAACGGCGCCATCTCGGCGCGGCCATAGCCGCCCACCGCCGCGACGGTCAGCTTTTCGCCCTCGGTGGGGTTGGGGTTGGGGTGCAGCAGCGCGGCGACCTCCAGCGCGCCGGTCACCACCGCGTCGGCCGCCGCCGCCAGCGCGCGCGCGGCCTCAAGCCCGTCGGTCTCGCCGCGCTCCAGCCGCGCGCGGGCCTCGGCGCGCAGGCCTTTGAGCCGGTCGCGCAGCATCTGCGCCGCCAGCGCGCGCGCGGTCGCGACGCCCGACTCGGCGCGCGCGGCCTCGATGGCGGAGAAATCCAGCAGCGCGGCGTTGGCGGCGGCGGGAGAGACGGCGACGCGGGGCAAGGCGGCTATGACCCCGCGCCCAGCGCGGCGGGCGCCGGATCGCGCACGACAAAGCCCTCCTCGGTCACCTCGAACACCGCCAGCGCGCGCTGGTTGGCGCCGGCAGGGGTGAAGCGCCACGGGCCGCGCGCGCCGTCAAACCCGGCGGAATTGGCGACGGCCTGCGCCGCGAACGGCGCCGCGCCGCCCTGCGCCAGAAGCTGCGCCACCGCGCGCACCGCGTCATGGCCCATCCACGCCAGCGGATGCGGCGCGCGGCCGGTGGCGGCGCGGAACCGCGCCTCGAAATCCGCCGCCGCCGCCGGATCGGGACCGGCGAACCAGCCGCCGCGCAGCGTCGGCTCCTGCAAGGTCTCGGGGTTGCGCCACAGACCCAGCCCCATGAAGCGCACGCTGCGCGGCGACACGTCGTGATAATCCAGAAACGCCGCGACCGCGCGCAGCGCCTGGCCGCCGTCGGCGATCAGCACGCCCTCGGCGCCGCTGGCGCGCACGCCCGGCGCGCCCTCGCCCAGCGCCGCCTGCACGCCCTCGAAGCTGCGCGGATAGCTGAGCGTATGGACCACGCGCACGCCGTGGCGCGCCGCGC
>Ga0210044_10007468_pt1 | contig 13945 bp, 11 predicted proteins | sample CryGey13umfilter_2_FD_183959 | JGI IMG/M metagenome (GOLD analysis project Ga0210044, IMG submission 183959) | Groundwater microbial communities from aquifer in Utah, USA - Crystal Geyser 4/9/14 3 um filter (SPAdes) (version 2) | ecosystem: Environmental > Aquatic > Deep subsurface >... | reverse complement strand
GCCCGCCGCAGGCGAGAGCCGCGCAGGCGCGCAGGCCGACGCGCTGTCGGCGCTGGTCAACCTCGGCTACGCTTACGGCGAGGCGGCGGCGGCGGTGGCGACGGCGGCGGCGCAAGCGCCCGACGCCGCCCCCGAGGCGCTGATCCGCGCCGCGCTGCGCGCGCTGGCGCCGGGGGGGTGATGCTCACCTTCAATGATGCGTTGATAAAGTTGGGCGCCGATCCGCGTGAGGTGGCGCTGATTTTCCATACGCCACTGGAGCCTGCGTTCCGGCGCGCCTTGCCTTGGCTGGTGCAGGAGCGGCGTGCGCTCTTCGAGTATTTCCAGAGCTATCATTCCCGCTCGGTGGAGCCCACGCTAAAAAAGCGCCCAATGATGGCTGCGTTCGTCGCCGTGGAGAACGGCCGTCAGGCTTTTGTAGGCCTTTATGAAAGAGTGAATTGGCGAGAAAGGCCTATCGAAGAACTGGAAGGCGATCCTTCGGGAGAGCTTCTTAATCGCGACTTCGGCGTTCCGCTGCTTGCGGAGCATTGCCGCAGGGAGGGCGTGGCGGCGTGGACGTTCTTCGACTTTCGACTGACCGACAGGCTCGCGTCGCTTCAGGGCAGGCTGATGGTCGAGAAGCCGACCGGCCGACGCTATGTGCGGCTGGCGGACAATCTCGCCCCCGAGATCATCGAATTGACCGCAGGCCCTGCCTTGGTTGCACCGCCGCCTGACTGGCGGCACTTCATCCTCAGTGCACCGGAGATTGCCACCCTGCCGGGATCGTGGTCAGCGCGGCTAGCGGAGTGGCGCGGGGTGTATCTTATTGCCGACACGTCGGACGGCGCTCGGTATGTCGGTTCCGCCTACGGAGAGAATAATCTGTTGGGGCGCTGGCGGGCGCATGTTCAGGGTGATCACGGCGTAACGGCGGAGTTATCGAAGCGCGAGACACGGGGACTGCGGTTCAGCATTCTCGAGCGGGTTTCCCCCGAAATGGAGGCGCGTGATGTCATCGAGATCGAAAACAACTGGAAGCTGCGGCTCGATACAATTGCACATGGACTGAATCGTCAATGACCGCCGCCGACCCCCTCATCCGCCCCGAGCCGCAGCCCGAGGACGCGCGCGACCGGGCGCTGCGGCCCGAGAGCCTCGACAGCTTCATCGGGCAGGAGGCCGCCAAGGCCAACCTGCGGGTGTTCGTCGGCGCCGCGCGCCAGCGCGCGCAGGCGCTCGACCATGTGCTGCTGCACGGGCCGCCGGGCTTGGGCAAGACCACGCTGGCGCAGATCATGGCGCGCGAGCTGGGGGTGGGCTTTCGCATGACCTCCGGCCCGGTGATCGCGCGGGCGGGCGATCTGGCGGCGATCCTGACCAATCTTGAGCCGCGCGACGTGCTGTTCATCGACGAGATCCACCGCCTCAACCCGGCGGTGGAGGAAATCCTCTATCCCGCCATGGAGGATTTCGCGCTCGACCTGATGATCGGCGAGGGGCCGGGAGCGCGCTCGGTGCGCATCGACCTCCAGCCGTTCACGCTGGTCGGCGCCACCACGCGGCTTGGCCTCCTGACCACGCCGCTGCGCGACCGCTTCGGCATCCCGACGCGGCTGGAGTTCTACACCGACGCCGAGCTTGAGCGCATCGTCACCCGCGCCGCGCAGCTGATGGGAACCCCGGCGGCCCCGGACGGCGCCGCCGAGATCGCGAAACGCTCGCGCGGCACGCCGCGCGTGGCGGGGCGGCTGTTGCGCCGGGTGGCGGATTTCGCGGTGATGGAGGGCGACGGCCGGGTGACGCGCGCGCTCGCCGACCGGGCGCTGACCCGGCTGGGGGTGGACGCGGCGGGCCTCGACGGCGCCGACCGCCGCTACCTGAGCCTGATCGCGGAGGCCTATGAGGGCGGCCCGGTGGGGGTGGAGACCATCGCCGCCGCGCTGTCGGAGGCGCGCGACGCGGTGGAGGAGGTGATCGAGCCCTACCTCTTGCAACAGGGCTTCATCCAGCGCACGCCAAGGGGCCGGATGCTGGCGCACCGCGCCTGGACGCATCTGGGCCTGCCGGGGCCAAAGCGCGCGACGGCGGCGCAACCGGCGTTGTTCGAGGACGACTGACGGAAGGAGATGCGGCGCGCTCGACAAGGCGGACACGCACACGCCGCGCTTGCGTCCACCGCGCCGCTCGGCGCACAAACAACGCTAAGGTGTTGGTGGAGCTGAGGGGAATCGAACCCCTGACCTCTGCAGTGCGATTGCAGCGCTCTCCCATCTGAGCTACAGCCCCGGTCACCGAACATCCCCGGCGATGAGGACGGTCGGATACGCTGCGGCCCCGGTGGTGTCAAGCGCCGCATTGCGCGCGCGGGGGCGCGGGGCTATGTCGGCGACAGCGCATCTCTCACGCCGACCAAGGAGCCGTCGATGGCCTCGCTGCTGAGCATTATCTATCTGATCCTCGACATCGCCTTCTGGATCATCATCGTGCAGGCGGTGCTGAGCTGGCTGATCGCGTTCAACGTGCTGAACACCTCCAGCCAGTTCGTGCGCAGCCTCTACGGCGGGCTGGCGCGGCTCACCGAGCCGGTCTATCAGCCGATTCGCCGCATCCTGCCCGACACGCGGCCGATGGATCTGGCGCCGATGGTGGTGCTGGTGGCGATCTATGCGCTTCAGATCGTGATCGCCAACAACGCCCGCGCGCTGCTGTAGAGGAGAGATCGTCATGGATTGGCGCGCCTTTATCGCCGAGACCGACGCGCAACTGGCCGCGCTGCGCCCCGCCATGGGCGACACGGCGGCGGGATTTGGCGCGCTTGCCCGCGCCGCCACCAAGGGCGGCGCGCTCGACCCCAAGACCAAGGAGCTGATCGCGCTGGCGATCGGCGTGGCCACCCGCTGCGACGGCTGCATCGCCTATCACGCCCGCGCGCTGGTCAAGCTGGGCGCGACCCGCGAGGAGGTCGCCGAGATGATCGGCATGACCGTCTATATGGGCGGCGGGCCGTCGATGATGTATGGCGCCAAGGCGCTCGACGCTTTCGACACGCTGTCCAAGGCTGGCTGATCCCCCCCCCCGCGACGCCTTCGCCCATTGTCGGTTTGTGCAGCGCAGCGTATCCCGTCGCGCAATCCTCATCCCAAGCAAGGAGACGGAAGACCATGGCGAGAGCGAAGATTGCGCTGATCGGCGCGGGACAGATCGGCGGCACGCTGGCGCATCTGGCGGGCCTCAAGGAACTCGGCGACATCGTGCTGGTGGACATCGCCGAGGGCGTGCCGCAGGGCAAGGCGCTCGACCTCGCAGAAAGCGCGCCGGTCGATGGCTTCGACGCCCATGTCACCGGCGCCACGGCGGCGGATTTGGCGGGCTACGCCGCGATCAAGGGCGCCGACGTGGTGATCGTCACCGCAGGCGTGCCGCGCAAGCCGGGGATGAGCCGCGACGACCTGCTGGGCATCAACCTCAAGGTGATGAAGGCGGTCGGCGCCGGGCTGAAGGCTCATGCGCCGGACGCCTTCGTGATCTGCATCACCAACCCGCTCGACGCGATGGTGTGGGCGCTGCGCGAATTCTCCGGTCTGCCCGCGAACAAGGTGGTCGGCATGGCGGGCGTGCTCGACTCGGCGCGCTTCCAGCATTTCCTCGCCGACGAATTCAAGGTCTCGGTCAAGGACGTGACCGCCTTCGTGCTGGGCGGCCACGGCGACACCATGGTGCCCTCGGTGCGCTATTCCACCGTCGCAGGGATCCCGCTGCCGGACCTCGTCAAGATGGGCTGGAGCACGCAGGCGCGCATCGACGCCATCGTGGACCGCACCCGCAACGGCGGCGGCGAGATCGTGGCGCTGCTCAAGACCGGCTCGGCGTTCTATGCGCCCGCCGCCTCGGCGATCAAGATGGCGGAGTCCTATCTCAAGGACCAGCGCCGCGTGCTGCCCTGCGCCGCCTGGGTCAAGGGTCAGTATGGCCTCAACGGCCTCTATGTCGGCGTGCCGGTGATCATCGGCGCGGGCGGCGTGGAGAAGATCGTCGAGATCGCGCTGAACGACGCCGAGAAGCGGATGTTCGACGCCTCGGTGGAGGCGGTCGAGGGGCTGGTCGCGGCCTGCAAGGGCATCGACCCCTCGCTCGCGTGAACGCGACTGCGGGCGGGGGTCAGCCCCCCTCCCGCGCCAGCGCCTTGAGCGCATAGAGCGCCTCCAGCGCGTCGCGGGGGCTGAGCGCGTCGGGGTCGAGCGCCGCAAGCTTCGCCGCCAGTTTCGGCGCAGTCGGCGCGGGCGGCGGCGCCTTCTGCGCGGCGGCGAACAGCGGCAACGCGTCGATCAGCGCCTTGGGCTGTGACCCGCGCGCGCGCTCGCCCGCCTCCAGCGCCTCCAGCACCTGCCGCGCCCGCGCCACCACCGCCGCAGGCAGCCCCGCCAGCCGCGCCACCTGCACGCCATAGGACCGGTCGGCGGCGCCGTCCTGCACCTCGTGCAGAAACACCACGTCGCCCTGCCACTCCCGCACCGCCATGGTGGCGTTGGCCAGCCGGGGCAGGCGCCCGGCCAGCGCGGTCAGCTCGTGGTAATGGGTGGCGAACAGCGCGCGGCAGCGGTTGACGTCGTGCAGATGCTCCAGCGTCGCCCAGGCGATGGAGAGACCGTCATAGGTGGCGGTGCCGCGCCCGATTTCGTCGAGGATCACCAGCGCGCCCTCGCCCGCCTGGTTGAGGATCGCCGCCGTCTCGACCATCTCGACCATGAAGGTCGAGCGCCCGCGCGCCAGATCGTCCGCCGCGCCGACCCGGCTGAACAGCTGATCGACCACGCCGATGCGCGCCGATGCGGCGGGAACATAGGCGCCCATCTGCGCCAGGATCGCGATCAGCGCGTTCTGCCGCAGCCAGGTGGACTTGCCCGCCATGTTCGGCCCGGTCAGCAGCCGGATCGACGCGGCGTCGCCGCCCGACAGGTCGCAGTCGTTGGCCACGAACGCGCCTTCGCCCCGCCTGCGCAGCGCCTGCTCGACCACCGGGTGACGGCCCGCGACGATGGCGAAGGCGCGGCCCGGCTCGACCACCGGCCGCGTCCAGCCCTCGCTCGCGGCCAGTTCCGCCAGCCCCGCCGCCACGTCCACTGCGGCCAGCGCGTCGGCCGCCTGCGCGACCGCCGCCGCTGCGGCCAGCACGTCGGCGCGCAGGCTTGCGAACAGCCGCGTCTCGATCGCCTGCGCGTCGGCGCCCGCGCGCAGGATGCGGCCTTCAAGGTCGCTGAGTTCGACGGTGGTGAAGCGCACCGCGCCGGCCAGCGTCTGGCGGTGGATGAAGCGGGCCGACAGCGGCGGCGCCAGCATCTTCTCGGCGTGGACGGCGGAGGTCTCGATGAAATAGCCCAGCACGTTGTTGTGCTTGATCTTCAGCGCCGCGACGCCCGCCTCGGCGGCCAGTTCCGCCTGCATCCGCGCCACCACGCCGCGCCCCTCGTCGCGCAAACGCCGCGCGGCGTCGAGGCCTGCGTCCACCCCCGGCGCGATCAGCCCGCCGTCGCGCAACAGCGGCGGCGGCGTCTCGACCAGCGCCGTCGCCAGCCGCGCGGCCAGCGCCCGACCGCCGGAAAGGCGCGCCGCCTCGGCCAGCGGCCAGTCCGTTCCCGTAAGCACGTCGGCCAGCTCCGCCGCCCGCGCCAGTCCGTCGCGCAGGGCGGCGAGGTCCCGCGGGCCGCCACGGTCGAGCGCAAGGCGGCCCAGCGCGCGCGCCGCGTCGGGCGCGCGGCGCATCAGCGCGCGGGCGGCCTCGCGCCGGGCGGCGTCGTCCACGAAAAAGCCCACGGCGTCCAGCCGCGCGGCGATGGCGTCCGGGTCGGTCAGCGGCGCCGCCAGCCGCGCCTCCAGGAGCCGCGCGCCGGGCGCGGTGAGGGTGCGGTCGATGGCGTGCAGCAAGCCGCCCTCGCGCGCGCCCGCCAGCGTGCGGGCGAGTTCGAGGTTGCGCCTTGTGGCGGCGTCGATGCGCATCGCCGCCCCCGGCGCCTCGCGCACCGGCGGGCGCAGCGCCGGGGCGGCGCCCTTCTGCGTCAGCGCCACATAGTCGGCCAGCGCGCCCATCGCGGCGATCTCGGGCCGGGTGAAGGCGCCGAACGCCTCCAGCGTCGCGACCCCGTAGAGCGCCTTCAGCCGCGCCGCGCCGGACGCGCTGTCGAAACTCGCGGGCCCCAGCGGCGTGGCGACCGCGCCGAGATCGTCCAGCAGCGCCGCAAGCCTTGCGTCCTGCGCGTCCGCCTCGGCCAGCAGCGTCTCGCGCGGGGCGAGCCGCGCCAGCGCCGGGCCCAGATCGGCGCGCGAAACCGGCGCGGCGCCGATCTCGCCGGTGGACAGATCCAGCCACGCCAGCCCCCCCTCGCCGCGTATCTCGGCGAAGGCGCACAGGCGACAGGCGGCGCGCGCCTCCAGCAGCGCGTCCTCGGTCAGCGTGCCGGGCGTGACCAGCCGCGTCACCGCGCGGGCGACCACCGATTTGGCGCCGCGCTTGCGCGCCTCGGCGGGGTCTTCGGTCTGCTCGCAGACCGCAACGCGAAAGCCTTTTCGGATCAGCGTGTTGAGATAGGCTTCGTGGCTGTGGACCGGCACGCCGCACATCGGGATGTCGGCGCCGTCATGAACGCCGCGCCTGGTCAGCGCGATGTCGAGCGCGCCTGCGGCGGCCACCGCGTCGTCGAAGAACATCTCGTAGAAATCGCCCATGCGGTAGAACAGCAGCGCGTCGCGGTGCTGGGCCTTGATCGCCAGATACTGCGCCATCATCGGCGTCGGCTCGCTCATGCGCCCGCCCCGCCATCGGTCGCAGCTTCCGGATACCGCACGGCGGCGAGATACAGGCCGTCGGGCGGCGCCACCAGCCCGCAGGCGGCGCGGTCGCGCGCGGCCAGCGCCTGCGCCACCTGCTCCGGCGGCCAGCGGCCCGCGCCGACCTGCGCCAGCGTGCCGACCATGCTGCGCACCTGGTTGTGCAGAAAGCTGCGCGCGCGCGCCCGCACCTCCACCATGTCGCCCGCGCGCGTGACGCTCAGCGCGTCGAGCGTCTTGACCGGCGACAGCGCCTGGCATTGCGCGGCGCGAAAGGTGGTGAAGTCGTGGCGGCCCACCAGATGCGCGGCGGCTTCGGCCATGGCGTCGGCGTCGAGCGGGCGCAGACAGCGCCAGACCAGCCCCTTCTCCAGCGTCAGCGGCGCGCGCCGGTCGCGGATGCGGTAGAGATAGCGCCGCTCAACGGCGCTGAAGCGGGCGTGAAAGTCGGGCGCCGCGCGCTCGGCGGCCAGCACCGCCACCGGATGCGGGCGCAGGTGGTGGTTGAGCGCGGCGGCCAGCCGCTCGGGCGGCCAGTCGCGCGCCAGGTCGGCGTGGGCGACCTGGCCCAGCGCGTGCACCCCGGCGTCGGTGCGTCCGGCGCCGATCACCGGCCCCGCCTGCGGCTCCAGCCGCGCCAGCGCCGCCTCCAGCACGCCCTGCACCGAGGCGCCATTGTCCTGCCGCTGCCAGCCGCAGAACGGCCCGCCGTGGTATTCGAGGGTGAGCTTGTAGCGCGGCATGGGCGTTGTCCTAGCGCGGCGCTTTGCGCCCCGCCAGCCCCGCGCGCGCTTTGGCCCCCTCCCTTTCCGGCGCGCGAGGGCTTATGTCGCCGTCAGGATTTTCGCGAGGGGGCTTCAGCGGTGATCGGCGGATTGATCGACGACATGCTGCGCGCGGCGGAGGATGCGCGCGACACGGTGTCGGAGGCGCTGTTCGAGCCGACGCTGCGCCTCGGCGTCACCGGCCTCAGCCGCGCGGGCAAGACCGTGTTCATCACGTCGCTGGTGGCCAACATGCTGGAGCGCGGGCGGCTCACGCGGCTGTCGGCGCAGCGCGACGGGCGTATCGAAAGCGTCGCGCTGCGCCCGCAGCCCGACCGCGACGTGCCGCGCTTCGACTTCGAGGGGCATATGGCGGCGCTGTCGGGGCCTCAGCCGCGCTGGCCGTCCTCCACAAGGTCGATCTCGCAGTTGCGGCTGTCGATCCGCTACCGGCCCGGCGGCTGGCTCAGCGGCTTGTCGGGGCCATCGACGCTGCATCTCGACATCGTGGACTATCCCGGCGAGTGGCTGCTCGATCTGGGGCTGATGGCGATGGGCTATGACGCCTGGTCGGCGCAGGCGCTGGCGGCGGTCGAGACGCCGCTGCGCGCGCGCCACGCCGAGGCCTGGGCGGCGCAGGTTGCGGCGCGCGACCTCGCGGCGCCGTTCGACGAGGGCGCGGCGCAGGCGCTGGCCACCGCATACGCGGGCTACCTGCACGCCTGCCGCCGCGACGGGCTGTCGGGGCTGACGCCGGGGCGGTTCCTGATGCCCGGCGCGCTGGAGGGCTCGCCCGCGCTCACCTTCTGCCCGCTGCCGCCCGCGCCGAGCGCCCGGCGCGCTTCGCTGCGCGCCGAGTTCGCCCGCCGTTACGACGCTTATGTGGCGCAGGTGGTCAAGCCGTTCTTCCGCGACCACTTCGCCCGCATCGACCGGCAGGTGGTGCTGGTCGATCTCCTGGGCGCGCTCGACGCCGGGCCGGGGGCGGTGGCCGACCTGCGCGCGGCGATGGCGCAGGTGCTGGCCTGCTTCCGCCCCGGCGCCAACGACTGGCTGAGCGCGCTGCTGGGCCGCAGGCTCGACCGGGTGCTGTTCGCCGCCACCAAGGCCGACCATGTCCACCACGACCAGCACCCGCGCATGACCGCGATCCTGAAGGCGCTGATGCGCGAAAGCGTTGAGCGGTCGCAGTTTCGCGGCGCCAGGGTCGAGGCGCTGGCGCTGGCCTCGCTGCGCGCGACCGTGGAGCAGGAGATTGCGCGCGACGGCCGCCTGCTGCCCTGCGTGCGCGGGCGGCTGCTGGACACGGGCCGCGAAGCGGCGCTGTTTCCCGGCGACCTGCCGACCGATCCGCAGCGTGTGCTGGCCGAGGCGGTGGAGGGGGCTGCGCGCGACGCGCATTGGCTGCGCGGCGATCTGTCGGTGATGGCCTTCGCGCCGCCGCCGTCCAGCGGCAGGCCCGGCGACGGCCCGCCCAACATCCGGCTCGATCAGGCGCTCGAGTTCCTGATCGGCGACAAGCTGGCCTGATGACTGCGCCCGCAAGGAGACCGCGATGACCGACCCCCGCCGCGCCCCCGCCCTGTTCGAGGAGGGCGACCCCGCGCTCAGCAGCCCGGCGCCGGACCCCGCCGCCGCGCCGCAGCCCGATGACGACGGGCCGGAGCCTGCGACGCTGCGCGCGCTGAAGGCGAGCCGCGCGCGCGGCGCGGGCCTCGCGCGCTGGTTCTGGGCGGCGGCGGCGGGGTTCGTGACGCTGGCGCTGTCGGTGGCGGCCTATGACTTCGTGGCCGGGCTGATCGCGCGCAATCCGCTGCTGGGGGCGCTGGCGGGAGGGTTGGCGGCGGTCGCGGCGCTGGCGGCGCTGGGCTTTGCGGCGCGCGAGGCGGCGGCGCTGGCGCGGCTGGGCCGCATCGACGACATCCGCGCAGGCGTGGCGCGGGCGCTGGCGGAGGGCGACCACGCCCAGGCGCAGGCGAGCCTGCGCGCGTTGAAGGCGCTCTACGCCGCGCGGCCCGACCGCGCCTGGGCGCTGGCCGACATCGAAGCGCGCGCGCCCGACCTGCTGGACGCGCCCGCGCTGGTCGAGCACGCCGAGCAGGCCCTGATGCGCGATCTCGACGCCCGCGCGCAGGCCGCGGTGGGCGATGCGGCGCGCTCGGTGGCGGCGGCGACGGCGCTGATCCCGATGACGCTGGTCGATGTTCTGGCGGCGCTGGCCTTGAACCTGAGGATGATCCGCGCGGTGGCCGAGGTCTATGGCGGGCGCGCGGGCTGGCTGGGGTCGTGGCGGCTGCTGAAGCTGGTGGCGGCGCATATCGTGGCCACCGGCGCGGTGGCGATGGGCGACGACATGCTGGGCGCCGCGTTCGGCGGCGGCGTGGCGTCAAAGCTGTCGCGCCGTTTCGGCGAGGGGCTGATCAACGGCGCGCTGACCGCGCGCATCGGCGCGGCGGCGATCGAGGTGTGCCGTCCGATGCCGTTCCACGCGCTGCCCCGCCCCTCGGCGCGCGGTCTGGCGGCCTCGGCGCTGCGCGGTTTGTTCGGCGGTCGAACCATGTGACGCGGCGGGGTTGCCAAGCGGCGGCGAGGCGTCATTGTTTGTTAAGCGCGGCGCAGCACAACTTGCGGCGAGGCCGCAGCCGCACGGAGCGCCGGGAGTTTGGCGATGGCGACACCAGACCGGCAGGACGATGGCGCCGCGCCGCTGGCCGGGCGGTTCGACGCGGCGGTGCGCGCCATCGTCGAGGAGCTGGGGCCGAAGGGCGGCGACGCGCTGCTGCGCGGCCTGACGGCGCGGCTGGGCGCCGCGCTGGGCGCCGACGCCTGCTTCATCGCAGTGGTGTCCGAGGCGCGCGACACGCTGTCGCTGCGCGCCTCGTGGCGCGCCGACGGCGCGCCTTGCCCGGACAGTCTGCCGCTGCCGGGCGGTCCCTGCGCCGAGGTCGCAGCGCAGGGCGCTCCGCGCGCCTGGGCGCAGGACGTTCTGGCGCTGTTTCCCGACGCGGAGCCGCTGCGCGCCGCCGGGCTTGACGCCTACGCCGGCGTGCCGCTGCGCGGCCCTCACGGAGACGTGATCGGCGTGATGGCGGCGCTGGCGCGCGCGCCGTTGCCCGAACCGGAGACGGCGGTGCGCCTGCTGACCAGCTTCGCCGGGCGCGTCGGGCTGGAGCTTGAGCACATGGAGACGGTGGCGCGGCTGAGCGCGGCGAACGCGGCGCTGAACGCGGCGCGCGGCGCCGAGGCGGCGGCGGCGGCGCGGTTCCGCGACATCGCCGCGCTCAGCTCCGACTGGTTCTGGGAGACCGACGCCGACCATCGCTTCACGTTCATCTCCGACACGATCGTCACGGTCGGCGGCATGACGCCCGACGATCACGTCGGCAAGACGCGCGAGGAGATGATGGGCGACCGTCTGCACCCCGACGACGCGCCGACGCTGGCCGCGCTGCGCGAGACTCTGGCGGCGCGCCAGCCGTTTCGCAACGTAATCTATCGCTATTGCGGCCCCGGCGGCGAGCAGCGCTGGGTGCGCATCAGCGGCGGGCCGGTGTTCGACGCCGACGGGCGCTTCACCGGCTATCGCGGCGTCGGCGGCGACATCACCGAACTGCGCGCCGCGCAGGAGGAGGCGCTGCGCAACGCGCGCATCCTGCGCGAGGGCGTCGAGGCGATGGGCGCGGGCTTCGGCCTCTACGACGCCGAGGACCGTCTGGTGCTGTGCAACGCGCTCTATCGCGCCATGCCGTCGCGGCGCGGCATGGCGCGGATCGAGCCGGGGATGACCTTCGAGCAGATCGTTCGCGGCCATATCGAGGACGGCGTCTATGAAAGCGCGCTGGCGCACGCCGACCCCGAGGCGATGCTGCAGCGCCGGATGGCGCGCCACCGCAACCCCAGCGGGCGCCCGTTCGAGGAGCCGTTCATCGGCGGGCGCTGGTACGAGATCACCGAAAAGCGCACCGCCGACGGCGGCACGGTGATCGTGCGCACCGACATCACTGCGCTGAAACACGCCGAGCGCCGCCTGCTCGACGCCATCGAATCGGTGCCGGTCGGCTTCATCATGTGCGACCCCGACGACAATTTCCTGCTGTGCAACCAGCGCTACCGCGATCTCTACCCCGAGCTTTCCGCCCGGCTGACGCCCGGCGTCAGCTTCGCCGAACTGTGCGAGTTGTGCGGCGACGTTGTGGACGCCGACGGGCGCGCCATGGTGTTCGACGACTGGCTGCGCGCCCGGCTGGAGCGCCACCGCAACCCGCAGGGCGCGGCGCAGACCGCCACCCAGAGCGGCCGCAACGTGCTGGTGTGGGAGAGCCGCACCAGCGACGGCGGCTATGTCGGCGCGCATGTGGACATCTCGGCGCAGGTGCTGATGCAGGAGCAGCTTGCGCGCGAGACCCGCCGCGCCGAGGCCGCGCTGGCGGCGCGCGCGCAGTTCCTCGCCAACATGAGCCACGAACTGCGCACGCCGCTGAACGCGATCATCGGCTTTGCGGAGCTGATCCGGCTGGAGACGAAAGGGCCGCTCGACCCCGGCTATCAGGAGTTCGCGGCGACGATCAAGCAGTCGGGCGCCTTCCTCTTGAGCCTGATCGTGGACATCCTCGACATGTCCAAGCTCGACGCCGGGCAGATGCAGGTGCATCAGACCGAGGTCGATCCCGAACCGGCGATCCGCGAGGCGGTGGGGATGCTGTCGCTTCAGGCGCGCAAGAAGGGCCTCAAGCTGGGGCTTTCGCTGCCGCCGGCATTGCCCGCCGTATGGGCGGAGCGGCGCCGCGTGGTGCAGATCGTGCAAAACCTTGTGTCGAACGCGGTCAAGTTCACCGAAGCCGGGTCGGTCACGGTGTCGGCGGCGGTCGCGGGCGACATGCTGCGCCTCAGCGTCGCCGACACCGGGCGCGGCATGACCGAGGACGAGATCGCGCTGGCGCTGATCCCGTTCCAGCAGGTGCGCAGCCTTGACATGCGCGAAGCGCAGGAGGGCACCGGGCTGGGCCTGCCGCTGGTCAAGGCGCTCACCGAGTTGCAGGGCGGGCGGCTGAGCATCGAGAGCCAGCCCGGCGCGGGCGCCACCGCCAGCGTCACGCTGCCGCTGTCGATCCCGGCGCTGGAGAGCGGCGGCGCGGACGCGGCGGCGCAGAGCATGGCGTCCTGAACAGTCGCTCTCTCGATCATCACCGCCCGGCGCTGTGGCGCAGAAGATGCAGGTCGCGCCATGCGAGCAGCTGATCGGCGACCGCGCGCCGACCGGCGCGACGCAACGCCTCGGCCTGTTCGGTCAGCGCCGCACAATCTTCCGCCAGCGCGTCGGGGATGGCGGCGTCGGCGCGCGCCTCGCTATCGTCGTTCATGGCGCGGCGTCCTGGCTCAAGAGTGTGCGCGGTCCGGCATCGGCGCGCCGTCATTGTATTGACGTTGACGTAAGCGTAATATAGGAATTTACGATTGTTTGCGCCAGTCATGAAATGATCAATCAGTCAAAAATCAACGCATGACCGCCATGCACGCAGGGCATGGAGCCCAGAGCATGGCGCGCATGGCGCGCGCCGATGTGGACGGCGCCGCGCGCCGCTGCTATGAGCGCGCGGATGGTGATAGCGGCGCGCATCCGAATTAGCCGCCCGGCCTCCCGCAGCGGAGCGCCGGGACCCCTGCCGCGCGGCGCCTGAACGGGCGCAGCCGCCCTTCATCCAGCCCATTCGCGGGGAAACCATGTCCGCAGACAGCACCACCAGCGCCGCCGCCGAAACCACCGTTGGCGCTGCGCACGACTACAAGCACACCCTGTTCCTGCCCAGCACCGCGTTCCCGATGCGCGCCGGGCTGCCCGCGCGCGAACCCGAATGGCTGGCGCGCTGGGCGCGGATGGACCTCTACCGCCGCCTGCGCGAAACCTCCGCCGGTCGGCCGCCCTTCGAGCTGCACGACGGCCCGCCCTACGCCAACGGCCACCTGCACATCGGCCACGCGCTCAACAAGATCCTCAAGGATTTCGTGGTCCGCTCCCGCCAGATGCTGGGCTTTGACAGCGCCTATGTGCCGGGGTGGGACTGTCACGGCCTGCCGATCGAGTGGAAGATCGAGGAAGCCTACCGCGCCAAGGGCCAGAACAAGGACGCTGTGCCGATCAACGAGCTGCGCGCCGAATGCCGCAAGTTCGCCGAGGGCTGGGTGGACATCCAGCGCGACGAGTTCAAGCGGCTGGGCGTGACCGGCGACTGGGACAACCCCTACCTCACCATGACCTTCGACGCCGAGGCCGCCATCGCCGGGGCGTTCCTGCAATTCGTGATGAACGGCTCGCTCTATCAGGGCAGCAAGCCGGTGATGTGGTCGCCGATGGAGCAGACCGCGCTGGCCGAGGC
>Ga0210044_10007467_pt1 | contig 13950 bp, 18 predicted proteins | sample CryGey13umfilter_2_FD_183959 | JGI IMG/M metagenome (GOLD analysis project Ga0210044, IMG submission 183959) | Groundwater microbial communities from aquifer in Utah, USA - Crystal Geyser 4/9/14 3 um filter (SPAdes) (version 2) | ecosystem: Environmental > Aquatic > Deep subsurface >... | reverse complement strand
TGATTATAAATTGTGTTAAGATGTGACATGGCTTGAACCTCCTGTCTTTATTGATTTTATAGGTGATATTCTATCACCTTTGACAGAGAGTTCAAACCTTATGATAAATTTTTAGCGGACACTACTGATATAACATATAAAGACCGTAAAGCGTAGAAGTTGACCATTTGGGGTCTGCCCTTGAAATGAGACATTCTCAGGGGATCATTGGGGTCAGGTTTGCATATATGCATTCGGGTTGAGTTTAAATTAGAATTTTTTTAATATTCCTGCTTGTTTTAATACCCCGTTGGCAGTATGTCTTGACTTAATTTTACTGTCCACTACAAACCTTCTATTGGTTATCGGGCTGTACCAGATTTCATGGTCTCCCTTCCCATACCTTTCAAAATAACAGCCATATTCTTTTAAAATCTCTTTGAGATCAGGTGCGTAGTCAGCCATCCCTTCGAATTTAGACTTCTACCATTTCTGTACGCTCACTGACTATGTGGAATGATAACGGATGAGGCGGAAATACCACACTATTTGCCTGTAATAATTCAGGAACTATCGTCTTTAGTTTTTCTATTAGAATCTCCAATGTCTCTGCCTCGGTACATAACCCCGGAACCTCCTCACTACTCGCAACCCACACACCAGCCTCAGAGTCCCACATCGCTTTTATTTCGTATTCTGTTTTCATCCTTCCCTCCTACTACCTTTATATGACACTAATAAAGGATAATATATTCGGGGTCGGGCTTGCAAACGTTAAATTTTGCTCATTAAACGCCTTAAGCACCCGGCCAAGTTCATCAAATAGAAGCATATTTCTTGCAAGACTCCATTGATATTCCTCTTTGAGTCGAATAAGGATGTCGTCAGACGAAGCACTAAGTGCTGAGGACTGAGGACTAAGTGCTGAGCTACTAACCGCTGAACGCTAAGCGCTGGGAGCCATTTTGTTATGATGTAATACAGTAATGGGCATAAATCTGCTTGATAGCCTTTGTTTAAAATATTTTCCCATGAGAGAAGAGCGTTCATCTTCTGCCATAATTTGTTTTCTCTATTACCTAACGACTGGCCGTCGGAATAATAGAGGTTTAACAATTCTAAAGGACTGACGCTTAAGGACTGAGTGCTAAGGACTGAGGACTGAGTTCTACTCATTGCTCGTTGGTTTGTATTAGGACTGAGGACTGAGTTTATATTTTTGCTCACTTCTTAGTCCTTTGTTTTTGTACAGATGATCTCAGGCCGCCGATAATGCGAGAAACTTCAATTGCTAAGGTACTCACATGGTCAAACTGTTCCTGTGTGATATAGCCTACATCAAGAGCTATATAAAGTTGTGACCTTACTTCAGCACATGAACCTTTTGCAATAACTATAAATTGATGAAATTCTGACCTACTGCCTCTCTCAAACCCTTCAGCAAGGTTAGACATTATCGAAAGTGCTGCACGCTGAATCTGATCCCTGAAACCGTAGTCTTTTACTGGGCTGAAATGACTATATATTTCCTTAACCAAAGCTCTCGCTTCTTTCCATGAGTCAATGTCTTCGAATTTCTCAATCTTCATTCTCAAAACCCCTGTTCTATGTTCTATGTTCAAAGTCCTGCAAGCTGGTAAGCGTGCAAGATAGCAAGCTTACCAGCCAACAAGCAAGCAAGCACAAAAGCTGACAAGCTACCAAGCTGTCTATCTTGCAATTGATTTTCAGTAAGATATCGTTTAAACTTCATATAAGTAAGAATACTTTTAAACAATATGGAGACAACTATGGATAAAGATAGTCTCTGGATCGTTGAACATTTTAGCGAGCTTGTAGAAAAATATGCTGGTAAATATGTTGCAGTAGTGAATGAGCAATTGGTAGCTGTGGGAGACACAAGGATTGAGGTAGAGAAAAAAGCGCGAGAAATCGAGCCTGAAAAGATACCATCAGTATTGAGAATACCTCGTGAAGAAGATATGGCATGTCTCTTATAGAATTCCCATACACCTCTCATAAAGGGTACCTTATGCCAATTATTCCTGTCACAATTTTTGATCATATCTTTTGGGTATACGTTGATTCCGGAGCAGTTTATAGTGTTATTAATGCAAAAGAGGCTGAAGATATAGGTATTCAGTAGCAAGAAGGTAAAAAACAGATGATTATTGTCGGAGATGGCAGTTTTATCCCTGTATATTTCCACGAAATTCCTATAAAGATTGATAGATGGGAAGTCACCGTCCCCCTTGGATTTTCCGAACGTCTCGGAGTTGGATTTAATCTCCTCGGACGGAAAGGTATCTTTGATCAATTCCAAGTCTGTTTCAACGATCATATTCGTAAAGTAACCTTCCAAAAAATATAACCCTTTCCCATCAAGCTGGCTATCTTTCGAGCTGACAAGCTATCAAGCTGGCTCTTGGCTCACAGTTACTATCCTCTCCTGATTAGTGCATCTAATTTATTTTGCACATAGAATCTAATTTTATGATTAGGAATTCTTTTTGCCCAGTCTTTAGTTCTTTTGATGCTAAAAGATTTGGGGAAATGCAATTCAGGAAAATATTTAAATTGTTTTTTCTTATAAGCAGATAAATATAAGCAGTCAATCAATGCTTTCTCGGGTTCGGCAATTAAAAATCTGCCAGTTCCCTTATACCAATCAAAACCATTAAAGAAAAATGGCGCTAAATGGTGAATAGAAAACGTTCCTAATTTTGTATGAATTTTTTTTGTATGAGCACTTGAGGCAAGGGTAATTTCCTGGGGAATTTGTTCAATTATTCCGTATAAATGTAACGCACTTATAAAAGAAACATATGCGCGATGCCTTGGGAATAAAAAAGGAATAACTGCGTATGAACTTAAATGTTCGTTACCAGCCTCAGCCCAGATACCTCGATATACTTTGAAAATCAATCCCTGTCTTTGCAGAAAATTAAGCGACTGTGTTGTGGCGGATACAGATTTCCCTGAGATAGCGGTTAATTCGCTTGTTGTGAATATGGGACGGTTTAACTTTTTAATAAAAACTAAGATAGATTGTCTGCTCATAGTTGTTTTTGTATTTCCTCAATAAGATTTCCTACTTTTAATCTAACCTCATCCCACACAGATGGTGAATCATATATTTTTTGGTCTTCAGAAGAGAGATAAGAAATTACCGTATCTCGAAATTGTTCAAAACTAATTTCAAACATATTTTGATATGCTCTTGTTAATTTTGTCCTGCTCATCTCTACCGTTTTCGTCTTAAAAGGCTCATACTGAGAACTTAAAGTATATAAATCAAAAATATCTCTTGCCTGAATAATAGAGCGTGAGGCAAGGGCGTCTATCTTCTGCATAAGCGTTGAATCAATATCATAATGAGGAACTAACAAAGGAGCTAATTTGTACACCCTCAAGATAGCATCTGAGACAGGTTGCACTATGGTCCTTCCCTTAAATCCCCGACGTGAAAATTCAATCTTTGTAAAAAGGTCTTCTCCTGCAAAGGTTATCAAATGAATTTTAAATCTCTGGGTAGTTTCAGTCTGTTTTGCCCGCTTAATATCCGGAGAAACAATTCTTTCTATACCAAACACTTTAAGCACATCCCCAAAAGACTTAGCTTCTAATATCCCCATAACTGTATCCTTAAGCATCTCTACCTTCAGGCCTTGAATGTCTAAATCCATATCTTCTGAGTAGCGCGAACTTTTAAAGAAAAAACGGAGGTTTACACCACCTTTAAGTGCATAAAGTTCTGTTTTACATTTTCTGCCAAACCATCTTAAGAATTCCAGATGGAATAACTCTCTTAATTGAAGTGGACTATACACTATTCCTTCCATAATTATGTATTATAATTTAGTTATATCTAAATTCCAAGACATTATTATACTCTCCATTTATACCTTCTCATAAATCATCTTGGGGATAAGAAAACTGCGGTTATTCAAGATAACGCCGATGAGATTGGTTTTCTTTTGTTCCAAGGGCGCAATGGCGCTTTTCGGATCTGGGGATGCTCCCCAAGGTGCCACCCTTTCGTATTACAAGTCATTGCGGCACAGGGCATATTAGAGACAATCTCCTTTACTTCCTTATCGTCCAAAAATCCGCTCTCTTCCCGTCGCCTAATCCTTAAAAATCACCATATGCCTATGCGGAAGAATATTGATGCCCATCTTGCATTTTGCGTAGTATACAGCTGTAATAACGGCGAATAAGACACAGGCTATGAGTAAAAGTTTTCTGCCTTTGGCTTCCAACCCAAAATCTTTCTTGCTTTGTCTGAACTTGCTGCAAGTTATACTGCACCGCCAACAACGAGAATATTCTTATTTGTGTTCATTACAAATAGAGCTACTGGGTTATATTAACATACCCAGCAATCTCGCCGCGTATCTGTCTATGGGCCTACGCCGGCGTTTTACAGATATTCTCAAGGTCCGTGAGATTTATGAATTTAATCGTAAAATCGCCGTATCTACGGCTATAAGGCCGGTCGACATTATGCGAAACTACGTATACCTGCGCCTTATCGTAATGTCTTAAAAATACCTTTACATTTGCCGGATCAAATTCCTTGTCGCGCCATTTGCACTCTATTGCCAGAATTGGAAGACCTCTCCTATTGATCACAAAATCTATCTCGTGCCCCTGTTTATCTCTCCAATAACCGACGTCTCTTGCCTGCCGATGGGCAAATAGCTCATTTAAGACAAAATGCTCCCACAGATAACCCATATCTTCATCTCTGATTTCATGCCAGCCGCGGTAATAGCAAACAAAACCCGTATCAAAACCATATACCTTCAGCGCGGATGTGATCTCATTCTGTCTTCTCGAGCTGAATGGCCGAATAATATACGCCACAAATGTAGCTTCCATCACTTTCAGATAATTAGAAATAGTGGTCCGGCTCGCTTCGCAAGGAGCCGCAAAGCTATTAGCCTCAAATATGCCACCGCTTTGAGCCATAATAAGTTCGAAGAATTTCTGAAAAGAATATCGTTTTTCGAGCCTGAACAATTCCTGTATATCTTTCGCCCAAAAAGCATCTATCCAATCTTGAAAATTACGCTCAGGGTATCGAGTGTGGATAAAAAAGGGCGGCAGCCCGCCATATAAAAATCTGTGTCTTAAATCGGTGTTGCCAAAATACTCACCGTCTACCCCTATCATAGGGGTAAGCCACAACTCCCTTTTCCTGTCGGCCAATGTATCCTTAAATTTTGCCGAGGCGCCAAGAGTCGACGAGCCTGTTGCGATGATCTGTATATCGTGATAATGGTCGGCTGATATTTTCAGTATTTCCGAAGGGTTTGGCAGTCTGTGAATTTCGTCCAGCACTATCCTTCGTCCATGTACGCTTTCTAAAAACGATTCGGGATCTTCCATCATTCGCCTTACACGAGGAAGCTCACAATCAAAATAGTCGATCTCGTCAAAACTCCTGCAAAGAAATGTTTTACCGACGCGCCGGACGCCCGTCAGCCAGACGATCGATTTTTCTTTAAACCGTTCTTCTATGACATTCTTCCAAAATGGTCTATTTTTCATAATTAAAGTATATCATATAGTTTAACTAAATGCAATTCTATTTGCATATAGAAACTATAGCCAAAGTATAAAATGGGGCGATCCTAGGCGCCTACACCCTCTCATAAATCGCTTTCGGGATGGCGAAGGTGCGGTTGTTCAAGATTACACCAAGAATGTTCGCTTTCTTCTGCTCCAGAGGTGCAATTGCCGCCTTTACCACCTGGCGGCGGGTCTTACCTTCGTTTACCACGAGGGCAACGCCGTCTGCATAAGAACAAAGCGCCACCGCATCCTTAGAATCCTTTAAGTTTGCCCCATCAATCAATACTATTTCATACCTCTCCTTGGCTGTCTTAAGCAGTTCAAGAAAAGAAAAAAAAGCGGGAAAAAAGGGGACGGTTCTATTTTTCATCTCATCTGCACTCCTCGAGCAAGCGTGCAAGCCGAAAAGCCTGCAAGCTGGCAAGCGAACAAGCGAGTAAGCTATCAAGCTGGTAAGCCTGCAAGCTAAGAAGCTGGTAAGCGGGCAAGCTGGGAAGTTTATAAGGCAGGCTACCGCCCTTTCAGTTACATAAATGCAACCTAAAGCCTGTTAAAATTAACTGTTCAATATTCAACGTTCTATGTTCTATGTTCTATTTTGATTTTTAAACCTTGAACGTAGAACTTTGTACCTTAAGCGAAAAACGTCACTTCAAAAGGCTCTCGTTTATCTGAACCTTTACATCTTTTTTCAAATCATCAAGCCAGGACTTCAGAGACTGTTGGAATTTCTGGTTCAGTAGTTGGAGCTTTATTGCATCTTTAGCCTGCTCAAAGGAGTAAGAGACTATCCTTCTATCCGTAATCTTGTATATCTCATATCCCCCAGGCATCTTATACGCCTGACTTGTCTCTCCTATCTTCATTTTAAAAACACTATCCCTTATCTCAGGAGGTAACATCTTATAAGTATGTTATTAAAAGCACGTTTGGCTATAGTCATTGTTTAACCCGTATTACGCAAGGGTTAATTGAAGATGTCTGAAAACTGTCATTCTGAGCGAAGCGAAGAATCTCTAAAGGCGAGACCCTTCACTCCGTTCAGGGTGACAAATGGCAATGGCTTTAAAAATACCCTTGCGTAATTTGGGTTTAAAAATGTTCAATGTTCTATGAAATTGGTTGGGGTTGGTTGGGGTTGGTTGGGGTCGCGTCTACATTTGACATTACTGGTTTATTTGGTTTGTTTGATTTCTCTTGTTAATTCAATTGCTTTATTTACTTATTGGTCTCTTATCAGTTTCATCAGTTCTTCAACAGTCACAAAATTATCAAAACCCTTTTCCTTGAGCTTTTCATATAATGTCTTATCATTTGTGCACAAAGGGATTTTGAGTTCAAGGCTTAAAGCCACAAACGGCGTGTCTTTTTCATCTATCTTATTGCAGATATTATAAGCCATCTGCCAGTTTTCTGGAGAGATGGCAAATTTAGGAATAACGGTTATTTCCTCGAAAAGCATTTGCACAAATGTTTTAAACTCATTTTTCTTTAATTTGGTTTTCTTTATCAGGCGGGCTTCATACTTATTTAATTCAGAAAATACTATATCAGGGATAAAAACATCATTTATTTTGAAGATATCTACATAAATCTCTTTACCACTAATAAGAGCAGAAAATATGATGTTCGAATCGACAACAATTTTCATAAAGGAAGTTCTTTTTTATATTCCTTCCAAGCCTCTCTCTTAATCGACCTAACTTCTTTTTCATAATCTACTTTTAAACTGCTCAGTTCCTTTGAAATGCTCTTAAGGAGTCCTTTCATCTTTATCCATTTAAGGGTATGCTCTATTTCTTCCTTAATCTTTGCTTCTCCAATCTGTAATAAATCTTCATCCTTGACTTCCAAGATTATTTTACCCACTTTACATCCCTCCTTTCACGAGTTTTGACTATTTTAACATTTTTAGAGGCTGAAAGGGGGACATCTGGTTTTTATAAAAGAATCTCTCCATGGTCAGGTCTCCACATTTGACTTTCCTCGCTATCGCTCAAAACCCTGCACATGTAAGCCAGCATGCAAAAAAGCATAAAATATATGGCCAAAAGATATACATTAATCAATATGTCTGCTCACAATACCTGCAATATCTTCAATTTTAAAACCGGAAGACATGAAACCTGGAAAACAGATCCCCCAAAAGGCCAATGAAATCTCTTACCCAACTGATAAACCTGTTGCCACGCGAAAGGCTTATGGCAAAGCATTGGTTCGTATTTTTCAGCAATTTCCCACTATGGTAGTTTTAGATGCCGAGGTGGGTAATTCAACTTTTGCTGAAATATTCAAGGGAATATATCCATGGCAATTTTTTGAGATGTATATCGCAGAACAAAATATGGTTGGGGCAGCATTGGGTTTGTCCCGTCGGGGTAAAATTCCTTTTGTTTCCACCTTTGCCGCATTTTTCACCCGCGCCTTTGACCAGATCAGGATGAGTCAGTATTCAGATGCAAACATTAAATTTGTTGGTTCTCATGCAGGGGTATCCATTGGAGAGGACGGCCCCTCTCAAATGGGGCTTGAAGATATAGCCATGTTCAGAGCGATTTTAAACAGCGTAGTGTTGTATCCCTCAGATGCGGTATCAACCGAAAAATTAGTTGAGGAAGCTGCTAAACATAACGGCATAGTATATATACGTACCACAAGAAAAGACACTCCAATTATCTATAATAAAGACGAAGTGTTTACAATTGGTGGAAGCAAGATATTAAGAAAGAGTAACAGTGATTTTGCAACCGTTATTGCAGCAGGGATAACGCTTCATGAAGCGCTTATTGCTTGCGAGGAGCTGAAAAAAGAAGGAATTTTTATTCGCTTAATAGACCTTTATAGCATCAAACCGATTGATACATTAACGCTTCATGAAGCTGTAAAAACCACAAAAGCAATCATTACTGTTGAAGACCATTTTGCAGAAGGCGGTCTTGGAGAGGCTGTTAATAGTGCATTGGCTGATCATGCTGTACCAGTTTATTCTCTTGCGGTGAAAAAAATGCCAAGGAGCGGGAAACCAGATGAACTCCTCGATTATGAAGAAATCTCAAGAAGTGCCATTATTAAAAAAGTAAAGGCTTTATTTTCTAAAACTATCTAAGGATACTATTTTACTGTTAGGTAATTTTTCCTTTTCAAGCTTTTTAGATCCTTTAGTTACTTTAGAAGAATTTTCCATATTCCACATGTCCCACCTGTCAAATTTTACCCTCGCATCCGGGGAATACACAGCCACTATATCATCACAATGTAAAAAACAATTTTCAGGTCGGTTATTAACACCAAAAGCAAGTGTAGTTATAATACTGCCATCTTCAGTCCATTGAAGGGGCCTGTGGTTCTTGTGCTTAAATATTAAAATTATACCTTTCTCTTTCTCTTCATCTGTGAATCCCCTATCACCTAAAGTGGTGCGGTCAGAATACTTAACGACTATGAAAACTCTACCACAGTCATTTAGTAACTCGTAAAACAAATTCTTAAGATACTTAATTTGATTTTTCATGCCTTTTCTACAGATTCTTCACCTTAACCCTAATTTGACAAAAATCAAGGGCAAGTCATGCCAATATAATTTCTGAGATTTACTTTTTTGCTGCCTCTTTTATTAATGATAGACCGATGACATTCCTTTGAATCTGATTCGTCCCTTCATAAATCTGGAGGATTTTTGCATCACGCATCATCTTCTCAACAGGATATTCCCTCATATATCCTGAGCCACCCATAACCTGCACTGCATTTGTAGTGACCCGCATCGCCATATCTGTTGCAAAGACCTTTGCCATTGCAGATTCCTTTGATATCTCCTTCGCGCCACTGTCTATATATCTTGCTACCGAATAAACAAGCGCCCTTGCTGCTTCTATTTCTGTTGCCATATCTGCGAGCATGTGCTGAACAGCCTGAAAACTTATTATTGGGTGTCCGAACTGAATACGCTGTTTTGCAAACTTTACAGCCTCTTCAAACGCACCCTGGGCTACGCCAACACCCTGTGCGCCAACGCCTGTCCTTGAGTTATCGAGGGTCTTCATGGTTATAATAAACCCCATCCCTTCCCTGCTCAGGATATTATCTTTAGGGACTCTGCAGTTATCGAATATAAGCTCCCTCGTAGCAGATGCCCTTATGCCCATCTTTTTTTCTTTTTTACCAAAGTTAAAACCTGGAGTCCCTTTCTCAACTATAAATGCAGATGCGCCCCTTGCACCCTTTGACCTGTCTGTCATCGCAATAATTGTATAAACCTCAGCCTCGCCTCCATTGGTAATCCACTGCTTTGTGCCATTCAATACATATTCATTACCATCGAGCTTTGCTGTAGTCTGTATCCCGGCAGCATCACTTCCTGCATTTGCCTCTGTAAGACCAAAGGCAACAAGTCTCTTCCCTGCCGCTATATCAGGAAGGTATTTCTTTTTCTGTTCATCTGAGGCAAAAAGAAGGATTGGAGATGTACCAAGGGCATTCGCCGCATAGGTCGTTGACACACCAACACATGCCCTTGAAAGCTCCTCGACCGCAATACATAATTCGAGGCATCCTTTTCCAAGACCTCCATATTCTTCAGGGATAAAAAGACCGAACAGGTCTGACTGGGCAAGCACCTTCATTATCTCCCATGGAAACTCTTCCTTGTCATCAAGTTCTTCCCTTACAGGAACAATCTTCTCCTCTGATATCTGCCTTGTCAGTTCCTTTATCATCACCTGTTCTTCATTAAAAAAATACTCCATTGTCTCTCCTCCGTCTTATCTTCTTATTCCTCAGTTCTTACTTTTTAGTTAATGTTATTGGGTCTTAATTTTAGCAGAAAGGAGAGCAATTTTAAAAGCTGTAGTCTTCAACCATATAACACCCTTAATAGTAGTTTCCCCACTTCACCTGACAGACAATGTCCGACAAAGGCTTGATTATCGAGTACACCTACAACCATATTCTATCCTTAGCGGTTTTGCCATAGAAAATTTATATCATATAAAGATTTTTATATCAAGATTAAAGACCTGACCCCATGAACCACTCATTCCTCATTTATGAAAATATAACATAAAAATATAACATAAGACATATATATGAATATAGCACGGTTATCGAGATATTTTAAGGCTCTTTAGGAGTGATAGAAGGGGATTAAGGGCTCGTCTCAAGTATCCGGGAAGTTATTAATATAAGAACCTCTGAATCTTCAGTTATCTTCTCTGTCTTGCTGAAAAGAATATTCAGTATAGGGATGTAACCAAGCACTGGAACCCTGCTTACCTTATCCACTTCCTTCTTCCGGAGAAGACCTCCAATTACAATGGTCTCATTGTCTTTAACAACCACGGTAGTGGTGACTGAGCGTTTATTTATCATTGGAAGACCCTCCTTGCCTGTTTCAACAAAATCGCTCACTTCTGCAGGTTTTATCTTTACTGTAATCAAATTATCATCTGAAATAAACGGAATTATATTCAGCGTAATCCCTGCCTTAATCGTCTGAACCGTAGTGTATGGATAAGTTACCGGTCCTGATGTAATGGATATATACTGTTCAAAACCTATATTGATTGCCGCCTCCTCGCCGTCCATTGTGGTCACCCGTGGCGTAGCCTTGATAGAGGCCAGCCCATCTTCAATAAGGGCATGAATCTTTGCAGTAATCTGTCTTGTCAGTGCAGGCGCGCTGATATAAGTGAATGCTATATCGAGGTCCTGCATTGAACCCGAGAACTTTCCCGACTGCCCAGACCAGTCTATTCCGAGGCTCTTCCTTGCGTCTGATGAGAGATCAACGATAAGGGCTTCAAGCATCACCTGTCTTGGCATCTTATCAATCCTATTAATGTCCTCAAGTATCCTTTCTATGATCTCAGGGGACGATGTGATAGTAAGCATGTTCCGTTCCTCATTTACCTGGATTGAAGGTGCAAATGATGGTGAAATGAGTTTTACTATCTCCTTCGCCTTTAAGAATTTCGGCTTCACATATACAGTCTTGCTCAGATAATTGAATAGTGGGCTGCGAGGGTCAGCAGAGCCAATGAGGTAATAACCATCCATCCTTCTGAATGTATAACCACCTGGCGAAAGTATTAGCTTTAACACCTTTTCGAGCGGCAGGTTTTCATATCTAACTGAAAGAATGCCCTGTACAGTTTCATCAGTGATTAAATTTATACCAGTCTCAGCAGAAAGGTTACGTATAATCTCCTTTATGTCAGTATCGAAAAATATATTGGTCAGGAGTTTTTCCGGCTTTTTTCCAAGGACAACCTCTTCAGGTTCTGGTGGCCTTTCCTCAGGAACTAACTCTTCTTTTACAGGCCTTCCCTTTTCTTTGATAGCCTCTTCTGTCTTTTTCAGGTAGTCATCTGCCAGTTCAACAATGTTACTCTGGGGATATTCCTGTTTTATCTCTTTAAACTTCTCTGCAGCCTTTTCATATTCCTGCCTCTCATATAACTCCCTACCTTCTTTTAAAAGGGAATAATCATAATGGGCACAGCCTGAAAGGAGCATCAAAAGACAGAGCAAAGGGCATAGGGCATAGAGCACAGAAGAAAAACGGGGGGAAGCAATCTTATAAGTCATGACACAATCCCTTACTGTTGTCTGTATATAACCTGAAACTGCATAATTGATGCATTACCATTTCTGTCCTTTGCTGTAATTGTAACTGTATCAGTATAGTCCTTCATACCATAAGGTGGATTATCCTTTATTGCCTTTATGTATATAGACCTTTCATACATATAACGACTGTCTGATGTCTCTGTATAGCTATTAAGCATAGCCCCGCTCATCCATCTCGGGTCATTAACTGATGGTTGAGGAGAGCCTGAAGGGAGGATTATATAGAATGTATCGAGAGAAGAGTAGCCATTGCGGATATTTCCGTCAGGGCTTGCAGTCCTGAAATATATGGTGAAAGGAGTATTTGAGGTAATCGAGATTTTGACACATCCTTCACTGAAAAGGATTTTCTGTCCCCATTCATGAAGTTCTATAATTTTTGGATTTATGCTGGATTGAAATATAGTATTTACCACTGCACGGACATTAATATCCTTGCTGTCAAGCACCTGCCCGTATTCTGCCTGTGAGACTGAGACCACTACTATTACCAATGAAATACTGAGATAAATTAACACACACCCATTAAATAAAATGTCATTGCGAGTGAAACGAAGCAATCTCATACTCACTTTATTATAAAACTCAGCTTTGATGCTGCCCTGTCTTTTCCGCCATAATCTATCTCGGCACTTGCTGTGTATTCACCAGGGATGAGTTTTTTCCTTATCTCTCCTGTCATCCTTCCAACTGACTGTGGAAGTATCCTCTCTGCTTTAAGTTTAAGCTCCACCTGTTCTACCTCGTTGCCATATTTATCCTTGATAACTACCCTGCCCTTTGGCACAAGGTGTATTGCAGAACTATTCCTGACATCAACTTTAAATTCTTCATTCCCTCTTTCGTTTTTCGATTTCTCAAAACCCTTTATCTCAACAGCAGGTCCTACCATGCCGGGGATGATCACGCCAATCTCAACAGAACCTTTTTCACCCTTTCCCTCACCTTCAGGTATCTCTACAACCAACTGACTGTATCTTCCGCCTATCTGCGCTGATTCAGGGACCTTAACCTTAATTGATATTGACTGGGACTGCTTTGGGCCTATTACATATTCAGTCTTTTCAAGCTCCACATAGCTTGAGGATGAATAAGGTGTTGAGTCTTTTTCCTTTATAATCGTTTCGCCATCAGGGCCATATTAAATATCCTTAAGTGATAGTGTTACCTTTATCGGCTTATCAGTAATATTTGTGATATTAAAAAATGCAGACCTGACACCTCCGGGCGGGCTTTTAATCTCAAGACTTGCTGGTTTTATCTCAAAGGATGCCCCTTCTGCAGGCTTCTTTGCTGCAAGGGATGCAATATCCTCCTCAGTAATTTCTATCTTCTCCTTTGCAGTAAGACTCCTTTTTCCGTATTTCATATTGAGTATGACAGTATAGTCACCGGGAGACACTAATTTATCAAACCTTCCAAAGAAGGCTACTTTTGAGCCAGGGTAAAGCCTCTGGTCTTCCTCTTCCTTTACCTTATCCTTATCCCTTAGTCTCTTTTCTTTTTTCTCCTTCTCCCTATCCTTCTTCTTCCGCTCAAGTGATTCTGTTGTAAGGTTTATGCTTGTGATTATCTTTCCTGAACTATCCTGCACGAGTGCACGTCCCCTTGCTTTAAAATCTGTCTCGGATTTATTAAACACCGATTTTCACAGGGGTTTTAAGCGTCATTTTTCTTATGGCGTCCAGATAATCCTCAGAGGTTTATGATCCAGCCATGGGACAAATATCTCTCTGTTCAATTTCTCAATTCCCAACAGCACAG
>Ga0210044_10007466_pt1 | contig 13951 bp, 17 predicted proteins | sample CryGey13umfilter_2_FD_183959 | JGI IMG/M metagenome (GOLD analysis project Ga0210044, IMG submission 183959) | Groundwater microbial communities from aquifer in Utah, USA - Crystal Geyser 4/9/14 3 um filter (SPAdes) (version 2) | ecosystem: Environmental > Aquatic > Deep subsurface >... | reverse complement strand
GAAAGTATGGCTTTACAGAAAGGACATGAAAATGTAGAAGAAATTTACGCAATGGCGGCATAATTGTTGAAACGGGATTCCACCTTAAAAACGCCGCCAACCTGTCCAACAAAGTAGGACCACCTCTTTCATCACAAATCGCTGTTTTTAAATTCGTGATGAGTGATGGAGTTTTTTATGAGTCGGTTGCAGCTTACATAGTGTAGTCATGAGATAAAAAATGGGCTTTACTTGAGCCACACCTTCCCGGGCGCGAAGGCAGCTAGGGCGGGGTTGCTAAAGACAATCGCCTGTTTATCAACGCCGTTTTCTGGATCATGCGCACGGGCGCGCCATGGCGTGATTTACCGCCGGATCTGAGGCATTGGAGCAATACACATCGGCGGTTTATTCGCATGCGACGGGAGCGCGGGGCGGCAATCAGGAGATGAGCCGTACAAAAGGGGGCTTAACACCAGGATACACCTGGCCGTAGATGCGTCTGATATGCCGCTCCGAATCCATTATTACACAAGGTACCAGAGCGGATTGCACGCAAGCTGGTCGCCTGATAGAAGGGCTGTCGGCAGAATATCTCGTGACTACACTATTTAGGGAGCAGACTGGCTTCCAGACCTTTTTTCGCCTGTAGCAGAACTTCCTGACCGCGGGCAAGCACCATATTCTGCCATGCTTTATCTTCCGGAGCAAACGCAGCGTGCATTTTTGCGCCAGCCTGTTCAAGATACTGTGTATTGTCCGGACATCTGGCATGAACCCAGTTATCAAAAGCAAGCGTCCGCAAAACATCCAGAACAGGCAGCGTGCCAAATTCCAGCGCTGCTGTAGTAATCTGTCTGTTGTCTGCAAGACTGTTGAAGCAGAGTTCTATACAGCCGGAAAGGTCAGCGGATACAGAGGTTCCATCCGCGAGAGAGCGTACGGACTCTCCCCACCATTTTTTTGCCCGTTTTCCTGTTTCGCTCCGGCTGGAGCCGGAGATAATAATTTCGCCATGACCATATGCGCCCAATCCGGTGTGAAGATCAACATGGCCTATAAACCGGGCTTGCGAAGCCTGTTCTTTAACAATATTTCTCCATATCCTGTTTGACCAGACAGATCCATTCCCGCCATAAAACAGACCATCAGGAAAATTATACTGCCCCTGCGTAATGGCGGCCTGAAAATCGGAAACGCCCTTTTCTTCCAGAATACTGACAAGATTTCCCTCAAAATTCTCCCATTTTTCCGGCACAAGCTTCCGGTGCATATATGCCGCAAGATGGTGATCAGCGGGAGGTAATTTGTCCCAGTCTATAAAATTCCGGTTCAGATCAACATTATCTTCATTCACACGACGTAAATTCGCAAAACCATAGGGATTGAGCGCATGAACATAGACCACCGCCATATCTTCCGGCAATGACCCCAAATGTTTATTTGCGATGGTATCTGTTTGTATCGCGGAACCGGCAAAGCCTTCCGCGCCATGCACACCGGATGACACAATCAGGACAGCACGCGCTTTTAAAGAACCAAAACGGACAACATCCACATCAAGTCCCTTGTCTTTATCCAGATGATGTACCTGATGGCATGTAAAAGACTGGCCGGGATGACAGGCGGCCTCCCTGAATTTTTCACGTGCTTCAAAATAGTCTTTACTAAATACCATAGTGAACCTCTATTTTATTTTTACCGGGAAAGAAATTTTCTTTTCCGCTGGCCAAGAGAAAGGCTGGCGCTCATAAGGAAACTTTGTAATTTTAATCCCGTTTGCTGCAATCTCTGTCTCTCCCTTTAAGGTTCCCTTTTTAAAATCTTCGGAAAGCCGGACAAGACCTGCAGTGATAGGGGTTGCTAAAGATCCGGTGACAAACCCTTCCTTATCCGTAAGAGTGGATTCGAAAACACCTGCAATATTATTATTCGGGTCAAATAAAGGCGAGCCACTATCTCCTGTTACAATATCACAATCTGTTCGCATCATGTATTTTTGTGCTTCCGGAGAAATTATGGTGTCAGGATTCTGTGCAGCCGATGGTGAAATGATATGACAAGGAAAATGGCCTGTGAGCCCCTCCCGATCATAACTATAACCCGCCTGATTTAATGTTTTCATCTCTGAATCTGCCGATAAACGAAAATGGGACTCTAGCGAGCCCGCCCCGATCGCACGAACAAAGGCAATATCATAACCATGATTTTCCTTCTTTTCTTCATAAAATTTTCCGGCGGCCGTATCACGGTTTGCCGTCACTTCATACTTTGCAGGAAAAGCAACCTCGACAATATGCGCGATTTTTTCACATTTATTTTCAGAACATCCGAATCCCAGCAATGCTTCCCCGGGCTCTGTTTTTTGAATATCTTCAACAATATGGGCATCCGTCACATAAACATCATCGCCTAAAGAAGTCACTGTTCCCCGCTCCCGGGCAAATATTTTTCCAATCGCCTCATAGGGACTGTCTTTTTCCATCGGCAGCAATTTTCGGTGGTCTTTATCAGGATGAATACGGGGTTTCAGCAACGGGACGTTCACAGGCTCAGAATAAAAATTCTGTGCTGCCGCTGCGGCCAAAACAAGAGCGGAAAAAATTACAAATTGTTTTGCACTTATATTCATTATTATGGACAATATTCCAGATTTTGTGCGGAGACAAGCTTTTTTATGTCTATGAAAAATTCTTTGCTGCTAACAAGATACGTCCTCCGGTCGTGAGCCAGCATAATCCACTAAAAACCAGCGCCAGCACTATAAAAAAATCAGGAAACAGACACATCAGAACCAGGAACAGAATGGTTTCGCTACCCTCACAGAGGCCGGCCACATAATAAAACGATTTCTGCCCCTGCTTTTCATGAATAATTTCCCGTTTGGCGGCAAGAATGGCATAGGCCAGAAACGAACTGGCGCTCCCCATGATGCTGAACAATAAGAATGCGGCGGGAAGAGCTGTTTCCGGTCGGCCAACGGCAAAAAAGAAGATAATCCCGCTATAGAAAATAAAATCGGAGACAATATCGTAGAAACCGCCCAGATCACTCGCGCCTTTTGAAGAGCGCCGCGCAACAGCGCCATCAAGTCCGTCCATAAAACGCGACAGAACAATCATCAAAAGCGCCGGATTATAGGCTTCCAATGCCAGAAAGCCGAAGGCGCACAGACTGAAAAACACACCGGCCAGCGTTACCAGATCAGCCTGAATCCTCCATGAAACCAGAATATCGGCAAGCGCCTGAAGCGGGGGATCAATATAAAAGCGGAGTTTTGAATCAAGCATTTTATTATTATTCGCAGTTATGGCCTTGTCCGTTATAGTATTTATACGTTATTATAAAAATAAGATCCTTTTTTCTTTTCCGGTTAGATTCATTTCATGCGCTTTTTTTCTATTATTCCTCTTGCTATCATAATGATTTTTACAATGGTTCCTGACAATATTGCGCAGGCACAACGCTCTTCTACCACCTGCAATCAGGTCAATAGCACAGCGGCAGCGCTTGAATGCGTTAACAAGAAGTACCAGAACGCTCAAAATGAAATGAGCGCAATTTTTAAGGCTCTGAATGAATCACAGAATACAAAAACGCAGCCTCTTTTAACTGAAGCGCAAAAACAATGGATTCTCTATCGTGATTCCCAGTGCCAGTGGGAAACGGCACTATCGGAAATACCGGCGCTGGACAGACTTTCCGAGCTTTCCTGCCTGTCTGCCCTGACAGATAACCGCATTGCAACGCTAACCGCCATCAAACGGCGTGAAGAATCTGATCAGCCGCGTGAATTCGGAGCGCTGCCACGCTGGATGAACGCGCTTGCCAGCGACTACCCTAAAATTTTCTGGCGTTACGGCGAAGAAAAAACAATGGATCTTGATTGCAATGGACATGACGAACAGATCATGGCTGGAGTTTCTATCGAGCGGATACAGAATAGCAAACAGGCTGATAGAGCGTCCCATGACCTTCACATTGTTATTGCAATCTCGGAAAACCCGCAGGCCGGAAGACCCAAAGCCAGCCTTATCAAAATCCCGGTTCATGAAAAAGCAGGAGAGGCTCCGCATTTATGCCGCCCTTCTGTCCGGCTGGAAAAAATCAGCCGGATTAATCCAGAAACAGAGACAGAAACCGCTGCAGAAGAATTTTTCTGTGCCACGTCTTTACGTGTGACAGACCGCGATTGCATCCCTCTGGAAATTTTCTGGGATGGAAAAAATTATGTACTAAGAACAGAACTTATAAAAGGAACCTCGCATTGAATCATATAAAAAGTGTCTGCGTTTATTGCGGATCATCTTCAAAAGCCGGAGATCTTTTTAAGGAATCTGCCGCTGACCTTGGGAAAATTCTTGCCGAAAACAATGTACGCGTTGTCTTCGGTGGTGGCCATGTCGGACTGATGGGGATCGTCTCCGATGCAGCACTCAATCATGGCGGTGAAGTCATCGGAATTATCCCCCATCATATCGCCGACAAAGAGATTGCCCATAACAATTTGACGGAGCTACACCTTGTTCAGTCCATGCATGAACGCAAGCAAATGATGGTTGACCGTTCCGATGCTTTTATCATTTTACCGGGCGGACTGGGAACGATGGACGAGTTTTTTGAAATATTTACATGGTGGCAACTCGGGCTCCATGATAAGCCGATCATTATTATCAATGTGGAAGGATACTGGACACCGCTTCTGGACTTACTCAAGAATATTGTCAAACATCAATTTGCACGGCCTGAAGATCTGGAACATCTGGCTTTTATTGACAAAGTTGAAGACATAATGCTTGCGTTAAGCCAGTCTCCAAAAGAAAGTATTGATGCCCAGACCAAATGGATGTAAAGAAAATAAATAATTAATGAATAAGATACAGCCTGTTTAACTTGCATTAACACTATCTCAGGCATCATAATATTAAGATGTCTGTCTTCTGAGTACTGTTTTAAATTTTTTTCACTTTTTCTCCCGTTTTTTGGCTGATATATTCTGCGGGAGAAGGAAAGATCAGATTCGTGCATTACACCCATGATAAAGACAAGGCTTTGGAATATGCCAAGCTATCCTTAAACAGATCTGTTAAGGAAGGCCTGTCTCCTACGCCGGACATATTTGAATTATGGTATGTGTATTATTCCGGCATGAGTCCGGAAATTGCGCGCGCTATTGATATTCTGGTTGCCAACAAACAAAAAATTTCCAGCGAACGCTGCAAAGAGCTTTACCAGCGCTTCCTTGGCAATAGCCGCGATGAAGAAGCCGTTCACCGTGCCGGAAACCAGATCAATATTGCCATCAAGGATATGACAGGCATCGTCCATGATGTCAAAACAGCCACAAGCGACTATAATATCAGACTGGGCGACGTAAACGATCTTATCGAGAATGTCCACGATACAGATCAGCTAAAAAATATTTTAAATTCCGTAATGACAGATACAGAGAGTATGATTGTCCAGAATCAAAAGCTCGAGATGCAACTTGATAAATCCTCTTCGATGCTGGAAGACTTACAGCGTGATCTTGATAATGTCCGCAAGGAATCACTGACTGATGGCCTTACCAGTCTTTCCAACCGCAAATCTTTTGATTCAGAACTGAAAAGAGTTGCCGATGAAGCCGAAGAAAATAACGGTATATTCTCTCTCCTGATGATAGATATCGACCATTTCAAGAATTTTAACGATAATTTTGGACACCAGATTGGAGATCAGGTTCTGCGTCTGGTCGCACGGACATTAACCGATGGTGTCAAAGGCCGTGACATTGCCGCCCGCTATGGCGGCGAGGAATTCGCAATCATTCTTCCTGACACGCCCCTTCATGCCGGAGTCGCCGTTGGCGAATCACTTCGTAAAGTCATTGCGACAAAAGAAGTCATTAACCGTAATACAGGAGAAAAGTTAAGCCGTATTAGCATCTCGACAGGCGTTGCAGAATATTATCCGGGAGAGGACATTGTAGAGTTGATAGAGCGCGCAGATGCTGCTCTTTATACTGCAAAACATAATGGCAGAAATCAGGTCGCGGCGGCGCCGACACCAGGAAAAAAACAGAAGAAGAAAAAATAGTTTTTCCGAAAGTCTTACATCTCTGCTTTAGGGGCAGGACAAAAAATATCATATAAAGTATGTAGAATGGCTTTACTGGCCTGACAATTTGTCGAGTAATAAATAGTCTGGGCATCGCGGCGCGTATCAACCAGACCATCCCTGCGAAGACGCGCCAGATGCTGCGACAGGGCAGACTGGCTCAACCCGACAATGTTTCCCAGTTCGCTGACACTTTTCTCGCCCCTGTAAAGGGCACACATAACAACCAGACGCTTTTCATTGGAAAGCGCTTTCAGAAGATTAACGGCGACTTCGATATTTCGTTCAACCTGATGAACATCCATGACTAAAAACTGCTATCCAATATTAATAAATATTTCTTAAATTTAAAATCTACAGGTACGCAGTATTTTGTGCAGGGGAAAGAGCCATGCTTTTTTATAGCTTTGTGTAATTTAATTTATCCGGTTACTCAAGTAAAAAAATACAAAAAACCATATTTCAACTATTAATTGATGATGACGGAGGTTTTTCAGGAAGTTTTTTCAGTAATCCTGATGATATCCAGTACGGTAATATTCCTATAAAACCCGCAATAAAATATGTTTGCCAGGGAAAGGCAATGCGTCCTTTGTTCTTTTCAAGGCCTCTGGCAATAAAGTCTGCAGCCTGATCTGCTTCCATCATAAATGGCATGGCATAATCATTCACTGCCGTCATAGGCGTTTGTATAAAACCGGGGCAAATAACATTTACTTTAATATTTTCTGTCCGCAGGCGGCTCCGAAGTGCCTCTCCATAAAGACGCACGGCTCCTTTGGATGCACTATAGGAAGGTGCACCGGGCCAGCCGCTAAAAGATGCCAGCGATGCCATCAGCGCAATCTGGCCTTTTTTTCTGGCTTGCATCAAGGGTAAGATAGCATGGACTGTATTCAGAATGCCGCCAAGATTAATATCAAAAATCTGTCTGACCTGATCTTCCGGTTCCCCTGTTCCACAACCGCCTGTCCCTCCGGAAATGCCGGCATTGGCAATAACCAGATCAAGCGGATGGTTATGATCCAGTTTTTCAATCCACTGCTTCATTTTCTGACAATCGGTCACATCAAGTACGGCCTCCTCGACAATAGCGCCCTTGTCACGACAGATCATTGCAATATTGGAAAGTCTTTCAGCATGGCGTCCGGTCAGCGCCAGAAAAACGCCCGGCGCGGCATAAAAGACGGCAAGAGAGGCTCCTATGCCGCTGGAGCTCCCCGTAATCAGGATATTTTTTGGCTTATAGGTCACTATTTTTTCAAAACTGTGCTTTATACTGTACAAACGCCTTATCAAAAATCTCCAGAACCTCCTGCCGCGTTTTATGGGAGGTATTCACAACCAGATCAAAGTTGGCATCATTACCGATATCAACATCATAAAGTGCCTTGTAACGGCTTATCTCGCTCTGGCGACGGCTTTCGACTTCTTTCATCGCGGTGTCCATATCCGGAAAACGATCATTCCAGCTTCTGGCACGTTCTGCATCATTAAAAATACGCTGCACAGCCACATCCGGGTCAATCACCAGCCTTATTTTCATGGAATTTTTCAAAAAATACCACGCCATACGCGAATCAAGGACAAGATGTTCCGGTGCGGCGTTCAGATCCTTCACATAACCATCAACCTCACGGTCAATTTCCTGCTGTGTTTCGGCAAGCTCGTTGAGTGCCGCAACCGAAATGCCCTTTTGCATCGCCAGAGCCCGAAACATATTGCCCGTTGTAATCAGACGATAGCCCGTGCGTTCCGCCACGTTACGGGCAAACGTTGTCTTTCCGCTTCCCGGGTCGCCTGTAATTGTAATCCGGTGATATATCCTGTCATTCATCTCCTTGTTATAAAAGCAGCAGCAGGACGGGTCAAGCGCACATAACCCCGAAAAAGGAACAAAAGCCCTGAAAAATTAAAGCGAAGTAGACAGTGTCACTCCGCTCTTCTAAACTCGGGACATAACAGGGGAAAAGAAAATGGGTAAAAAGAAAGTCAGGAGTCTTTACATTCATCTGATTTCCGATGCTACAGGCACAACGCTGCAGGGGTTGGCACGCGCCTGTCTGGCACAATTTGACCATATTGATCCTGTCGAGCGTTTCTGGCCTCTTGTCCGCACGGAAAAACAGCTCGAACGCGCCATTGAGGACATTGCCGATTACCCGGGACCTGTGCTTTATACTTTGATGGAAGCCGCCATGCGCCGGAAGCTGGAACGAAAATGCAAGGTGCTGCAAGTCCCGTGCATGGCCGTTATGGATCCTATTATCAAGGGTCTGTCTTCCTATCTGGAACAGGTTCCCGCCGGAATTCCGGGATTGCAGCACGCGCTGGACGATGCCTATTTTCGCCGCGTTGATGCCGTTGACTTTGCGCTCTCTTACGATGACGGGCAGAATCTGGACGGAATCGAAGAAGCCGATGTTATTTTAACAGGGGTCTCGCGCACCTCTAAAACACCCACCTGCATTTTTCTGGCACGGCGGGGCATTAAAGCGGCCAATGTTCCCTATGTTCCCGGTGTCCCGTTTCCGGAGAAACTGGTGCAAATGAAAGACTCCCTGATTGTCGGTTTAACGGAGTCTCCTGAAAGACTGGTCGGTTTACGGCGCACACGTCTCAAATCCGATGAAAACGAAAAAAAATTTCGGGATAGCACCTATCTTGATCCTGAAAAAGTTCAGGCGGAAATTCATGAAGCGCGGCGTTTTTTTACAAAGAACGGCTGGCCGGTGATTGATGTCACGCGGCGCTCCGTTGAAGAAACATCTGCTGAAATCCAGATGCTGCTACAAAAAAGAAGGAATTATGATGGGCGGTAAAGAAGCTCTGTCCGGTGTCATCGGCTTTCCTCTGGGACATAGCCTGTCTCCGTTTATCCATCATTACTGGATAGACTATTACAATCTGTCTGCTAAATATAACGCGGTTGAAATCCCGACGGAAAATTTTCGAGACTCTGTACAGAAACTGATTGATGAATCCTATAGGGGTTTTAACGTCACTCTTCCCTATAAGCAAAAGATCATGACTCTATGTGAGTCTCTTGATGAGACAGCCCAATGCATTGGCGCGGTCAATACCATCAAAATTGATGATCGGGGGGCGCTGCACGGCATGAATACAGATTCTTTTGGCTTTGCCGAAAATATTAAGGATTCCGGAATTTCTCTTCAAAATAAAACCGCTCTCGTCCTCGGCGCAGGCGGTGCAGCACGGGCGGTTATTCACGGACTCTTGTCACTTGGTATCCAGGAGATAAAAATCGCCAACCGCACCCGTGAAAAAGCCGTTGATATCAGTCGCCAGTTTCCTGTGACCGTCATAGACTGGGACAGACGTGAAAAAGAATCTGCCGCCATTGATCTTCTCGTGAACACGACATCACTTGGTATGAATGGACAAAGCGCCCTTGATTTTGATCTTGAATATCTGCCCCTATCGGCGACAATATGCGATATCGTCTATAAACCGCTTCATACCGATCTGTTGCGACATGCCGCTGCACGGGGGCATAAAGTAATTACTGGAACCGGTATGCTGCTGCATCAGGCGCGCCCCGCTTTTTACACATGGTTCGGGGTCATGCCGGAGATCACTGACGAACTTGAAACAGGACTTGCTGAAAAAGCGGAGGTACAATGATTATCATCGGTTTAACAGGATCCATGGCCATGGGAAAAAGCACAGCCGCTACGATGCTTTCTTCCATAGCCGGTGTTGCCGTTCATGATTCCGATGAAGCTGTGCGCCATCTTTATCAGCAGCGCACGGTAAAAGACCTGATAAAAAATTCTTTTCCAAAAACCTGTCATCACAAAACGGATCGCATTGATAAAGCGGCGCTTCTGGAGACTCTGGGAACCGATCCGGAACAATGGGAGATACTGGAATCCATCCTGCACCCCTTTGTTCGGGAGGCGCAGCAAAAATTTATCCGGGAGCAACAGGCGCTTGGTACACAAATCGTGGTTCTTGATATCCCCCTGCTTTTTGAAACAGGTGGTGATAACAGGGTTGATTATACACTTTGCGTCACCGCTCCGCCTTTTATTCAGCAACAAAGAATCGAAGAACGCATTGCCGCCGGAACATTAAGCGCCGCCGATGCCGCCTTCCGGATGTCCCGGCAAATGCCCGATGCCGAAAAAAGAAAGCGCGCCGATTTTATTGTCCAAACCGGACAGGGACTTGACCATACAAGACGGACACTGGAAAAAATTGTGCGTGATTTAAAAAAAAGACATTTTGATAAACCCTGCGATATAAAGAGCTTCCACAAGCCCTGCTAAAAAGGAAACAGACAATGCGTGAAATCGTTCTTGATACAGAAACGACAGGCCTGGAGCCCTCCGAAGGACACAGGCTTGTTGAAATCGGTTGTGTCGAGCTTGAAAATCAGGTGCCGACAGGCAAACACTACCATCAATATATCAATCCCGAGCGTGATGTTCCGGCTGAAGCTGCCGCTGTCCATGGCCTTACGACCGATATTTTAAAAGACAAACCTGTTTTCACGGAAATTTATACCGATTTTCTTGATTTTGTCGGAGAGGATCGGCTTGTCATCCACAACGCGCCTTTTGACATGAAATTTCTCAATGCGGAATTGAAACTGGTGGGGCACGCGCCGCTCTCGTTTAAACGGGTCAGCGATTCACTGGTCACGGCACGCGCTCTGTTTCCCGGTTCTCCTGCTTCTCTTGATGCCTTATGCCGTCGTTTTAATATTGATCTTTCCTCCCGGGATTTGCACGGGGCGCTTCTGGATGCGCAGCTTCTGGCTGAAGTCTGGCTGGAAATGATGGGCGGACGGCAACACGGGCTGGGGCTGGATCAGAATTCACAGAGGGAAGCCAGCATCATCATCTCTGAACTCAGCCAGAAAAAGCGCCCTTTCCGCGAACCGCGCCCCCATCAGGCAACACCCGAAGAACACGCCGCCCATCAGGCTTTGTGCAACGAACTGACAGATCCTTTATGGAAGGATTAAAGAACGTCAGTCATTATAACTGTAACGCGGTACAAGCGGATGGTCGGTGGCCAGTTCATAAGTCTCTGCTATTTCAGCATCCCCCGCCGCAGGCTCGATCAAAGCCATTCTTACCGGTCCCGCACAGCCTTTGGCATTATAAATTCCGGCCATAAAACTATGACGCTGGATCGCGGTGGTCTGCAGGGACACGGCATCTTCTGTGTAATCACTGGCAGCTTCATTGACAAAATATCCGGCGGCAATAATACCAATTCCCCCGACAAGAGACCCCACCAGATAGGAACCCACGGCTTTTCCGACACTGATTCCCGTATTCGTGATTTTTGAATCATCCCTGATTTCCTGCGTTCGGGCGGCAATCTCCTCCATCACGGACATTTCCTTTGATATCCCGTGACAGCTCATATCCAGATCCCCCTTCTGGCTGATCTGGATATTTTCAGAAGGCAGCCCCGCCGCCTGCGCATTGTCATGGAATAAAAACAATGCCGCCCCTATCACAATGATCCGAAAAAACTTCATAAAGCCATATCCTGTATACATATCTTTCTTTAAAGATATCGGCTCAAAAACCATAAGACAAGGAAAGGTCTTGAATAATACTGATTTGTCCCCGTACTTACGTTTCAGAGAGAATTACTTTTTCTGGATTGCCCCGGTGGCCAGACGATCGGCACGGTCATTTTCAGGATGTCCGTTATGCCCCTTGACCCAGTGAAAACTGATATCATGGTGCGGAAGCAACGCATCAAGCTCCTGCCACAGATCCTGATTTTTTACAGGCTTCTTCGCCGCCGTTCTCCAGCCTCTGGCTTTCCAGCCCGCGAGCCATTCCGTCACGCCCTGCTGCACATATTTGCTATCGGTATAGATTTCAACGTGACTGCGTTTGGTCAAGGCCGCAATCCCGCGAATAACCGCCGTCAGTTCCATACGATTATTCGTCGTATGATCCTCATGACCGGAAAGATCTTTTTCATGCCCGTTCCAGCGCATATAGACCCCCCACCCGCCAGGGCCGGGATTGCCCCTACAGGCGCCGTCTGTATAAATTTTAACAGTCAAAAATATTCTCCTTCCGGTGGAATCGTAATTTTTCGAGATACTCACGCGGATCATGAAGACTCACCAGAGACTCCGGATCATGAAAGATCCAGTCATGAAGCCGCGTCATCAGAAACCGGATACAAGCCCCGCGCAGTAAAACCGGCATCGCACGACGCTCGCTTTCCTGCAACGGACGAAGCGCTTCATAAGCGTTGAGCAATACCGAAAACCGATCACGGCAGAATATCCCGTCTCCGTCAAAGCACCAGGCATTTATAACAATCGCCAGATCATAAGCCAGCATAGCGCGGCAGGAAAAGTAAAAATCAAGAACGGCTGAAATATGCTCTTCATAAAACAGGATATTGTCAGGAAATATGTCGGTATGAACAACCGCCTGCGGCACATCATCCGGCCAGTGCTTCTCCAGAAAAGCAAGCTCGTCTGCAATACAGCCCGCAAGCCCTTTTTCAACACGATCAGCATCCGCAGCCGTCTCCCCCGCCAGCTTTTTCCAGCATTGAATATCTTCGTTATTCTCCTGCACCAGAGAAAAATCCTGCGCTGCCAGATGCATCCGCGCCAGCATCGCCCCCATCGCACGGCAATGACCCGGCTCAATATCCCCGGCTCCTACCGTTCTGCCTTCCAGATAGGACACCAGAACCGCTTTCTTTCCGCAAAGCGTCCCGATGATTTTCCCCTGCAAATCCGGCAATGCGCGGGGACAAGGAATACCGCTTTGCGCAAGATGACCGGTAAAAGAGAAATAAAACGGCAGATTATCCAGCACGCCCCATTTTTCCTCGAACAGGGTCAAAACAAAGCGCCCCTGATCTGTGAATAAATGGTAATTGGAATTGCTGACACCCTGCAATATACCCTCATGACCGCGATACGCCCCAAGCCCGTATCCACGCAAAAATGTCTCCAGATCCCCCTGCTCTACAACTGTATAAACGGCCATAAAAAGAGATTACAGCCCCTTGCCGCAAAATCAAGCGCTCAAAAATATTTTAAAGAAGTGCTGATTTTTTGATGACAGGCATATCATGACAATAATTTTCATAATGCATACTACATATTGCCTCTGCGAGTACATCCAGACTGCTTAAACTCGGCAATCCATTAATTGTCCCTTTTATAAGAAGAGGCAATTCAGTACAGGCCAGCATAACGAGATCGGCATTTTTAAGTTTTGCCTCTTCAGAAATGGCGTGATAAAAGTATTTTTGTTTCTCCGGATTTACCTCACCTGAAATAGCATCCAGAATCATACTGACGGTTTGAAGCAAAAGTTCATCTGACGGTTTAGAGTATTTGATCCCGTTCTTCTCCATAGCATTTTGATAAAGATTAGTGGAAATGGTTGTCTTGGTTCCCAGCAATAACACATTGGCAGTATTTAAAGTTTTTAGTTTTTTTGCAACAAGCTCAATCAAAGAATGAAAAGAAACATCTAATCCCTGAAACATCTCGTCCGAATAGAGATGCATGGTATTACAGGCCATAAATAAATCTGTTACTCCCGCATCATTGAGTCGTCTGGCTTCTGACTGAACCATCGCAATTGTTTTAGCTTCCGCATCCTTATTATTAATAAGATCAGGAACAGGAAGATTACTAATCAATAAATGAGGGAAATCTGCATTCCGGCTGGCATTATAAGACTCTACGCTTTTAGCATTAATTAATCGGTATAAAGAGGTGGTCCTACTTTGTTGGACAGGTTGGCGGCGTTTTTAAGGTGGAATCCCGTTTCAACAATTATGCCGCCATTGCGTAAATTTCTTCTACATTTTCATGTCCTTTCTGTAAAGCCATACTTTC
>Ga0210044_10007464_pt1 | contig 13955 bp, 8 predicted proteins | sample CryGey13umfilter_2_FD_183959 | JGI IMG/M metagenome (GOLD analysis project Ga0210044, IMG submission 183959) | Groundwater microbial communities from aquifer in Utah, USA - Crystal Geyser 4/9/14 3 um filter (SPAdes) (version 2) | ecosystem: Environmental > Aquatic > Deep subsurface > Groundwater... | reverse complement strand
ATCCTGGCCGACGGAGCGCGCTTCGATCAGTGCATCATCAACCTCATGGTCAACGCGCGAGACGCCATGCCCAAGGGCGGACGTCTGGTCCTGCGAACCACCCTCGAAGAGCGCGCGATGACGGACGGGCCTCTCGCCCACCACGTTCGCATCGACGTCATCGACAACGGCGAGGGGATGGATGCCACGACGCTCTCGAAGGTGTACGAGCCCTTCTTCACGACGAAAGAGCGCGGCAAGGGGACCGGACTGGGCTTGGCGACGGTCTATGGCATCGTGACTCAGCTTGGCGGCCAGATCGAGGCCGTGTCGGAGCTTGGCCACGGGAGCACGTTCAGCCTCTTTTTCCCCGTCGCTGAGGGACTCACGCTCAGCGACGCAGGGACTCGCCGGGACGGGGGCCATCCGACCTCCGCGGGGACGGTCTTGCTCGTCGAGGACCAGGCTCTCGTCCGGCAAATGACCGCCATGCTGCTGACCCAGTTGGGCTATCGCGTGGTCCCCGCGCACTCAGGAGAAGCGGCTCTGCTGCTGGTCGCCGACCTCCACACCGTCCCTGACCTGCTGCTCACGGACGTGATCATGCCGGGAATGACGGGACAGGAGCTGGTCGAGACGCTCGAGAGCCGAGGGTATGACCTCCCCACCGTCTTCATGTCAGGCTACACCGACGACATCATCGACCATCACGGGGTGCGCACCGGCGAGGTCCATTTCCTCGCCAAGCCCTTCGACAAAGGGGAGCTTGCCGTCGCGCTCGCCAAGGCCCTCGGGGCCTCGGCAAGAAAGATCGCGAGCGTCTGAGTTGGCTGTTCGGGGCCTGGGTGCAGACCTTTCAGACGACCAAGCTGCTCTTCTTGTAGAGCGCCGCTCTGGCGTCACGATAGAGCTCGGCGACCCGCTCGAGCGGCAGCGCCTCGACGATGCGGCCGTTGACGCCTTCGAGCGTGTTCGCCATGCACATCGAGTTGAGAATCGCTTCTTCAGTGCACTCCACGGCGGCTCGGTAAAGGGGGTCGACCATTCGCGGGTTGAGGAGCGTGACCGTGTGATGGGGCGCATTCGAGTTTCGCGGGAGCGTGTTGACCGTGGAGAAGCCGATGATGATCTCGCCGGACCCGTGGGCCGCGAAAGAGCCCGTGCGACCAATGCCGAGGGCGACGCGGGTGCAGAGCCGGGTGACCTGACGACTGGACACCGGCGCATTGGTCGCGAGGACGACGATGATGCTCCCCGCGAGCGACTCTCGCTTCTCCTTCTCGGCAAACTCAGGCCCGAGGATCTCTCCAACGGGGATGCCGTCGACCCGCAGATCCTCTAAGCGGCCGCAGTTGCTGTTGACGAGAATCCCCAGAGTGTACCCCCCGAACTCCTCGGGGAGCACTCGCGAGGAGGTGCCAATTCCGGCCTTCAGGTCGTAGGCGATCATGCCGACTCCACCGCCCACGGCGCCCTCGGCGACAGGCCCAGAGGCCGCCGAATCGAGGGCCTCGAAGACGTGATGGGCCTGGACGTGTTGACCGGCGATGTCGTTGAGAAACGAGTCGTCACACTCCCCGACGAGCGGGATGAGGACGTCGTGTTCGTTGCCGATCCCTGGATACTTGCCGCTGAAATACTCGTTCGTCGCGGCCGAGACCGTGCCGACCGAGAGGGTGTTGGTGAGTAGGATGGGCGTCTCGATGATGCCCCACTCGAGCACCTGGATCAGCCCCGACATCTCGCCCGCGCCGTTGAGCACGAAGGCGCCGCCTATGACCCGCTCCGCGAAGATGTTGCCGCCGTTGGGCATGATGGCGGTGACCCCCGTCCTGATGGGACCGACGCCCACTCGCAGGGGGCCTTTGCCCTCGATGATGGTGCTGTGCCCGACCATGACGCCCGGCACATCGGTGATGGCGTTGAAGGGCCCCGTGGGGTAGCGACCGACGGTGATGCCCAGGTCCCGAAGACGGACGCGTTTCGACGAAGTATTCTGCTCCATAGCCCCCTCCGCCAGCCGAATTTGTTTCGATTGATCCACACAGAAAAGCTCGCAGCCCTGAACAGAGAGGCCGAGTGACGAGTGGTTGCGAGAGCTATGAGCCATGACTCACCACAGAGAGCACAGAGAGCACAGAGAGCGGGCCAATTTTCTGGGTCTGACCATTCGGAACGAATCCATTTGAGCCGTCCCTGCAACCTCCGCTCTGTGTTCTCTGTGTTCTCTGTGGTGAGCCTAGGCCTCAAGAATTCACCGGCAGTCTAGAAACAGCCTCTTCGAAACTCAGCCTCGCCGCTCGTCCACACCACTCGCCGAGGTCGTCAGCCGCGCGTTGGCGCGGAAGCGACGCAGGGCGGGAGCGAGGATGGCGCCGATGAGCGCCCGGTAGCTCATGCCTGCGCCCTGGGCGATGAGGCAGAGGTCGGACCAGTTGGGCGTGAGGCCCGGCAGCGGGTTACACTCGATGAAGTGCACCGTTCCCGCCGCGTCGAGACGCACATCGATGCGGGAGACGTCCCGACAGCCCAAGGCGTTGAACGACTTGCGCGCGGCTCTCTCGATGTTGCGTGCCAACACTGGGTCGAGTTGCGCAGGCGCCTCGTAGCGGACCTCGCTGGTACCCGCCAGCTTGTGGGCGAAGGAGTAGACCGGATGGGTCTCCGTCTTGTCGCAGAAGATCACCTCCATGGGCGGCAGAACGCGCGGTCGCTTCTCGCCCAGCACCCCGACCGTAAACTCGCGGCCGCCGACGAAGGCCTCGATCAGCGCGGCTTGGCGATAGCGAGCGATGATGTCCTTGGCCATCGCCCGCAGCTCGGCCTCGTTGCGCACGACACTGGTGGTGCCGACGCCCTTCGAACTGCCCTCGGCGACAGGCTTGACGATGACCGGGAACTCGACCCACTTCGGGAGCCGCTCGGCGCCCGTCGACCAGACCGCAAACTGCGGCGTGGCCACCCCGGCTTGGTGCACGATCTGCTTGGCCAAGGCCTTATCGAGGGTGACCGCTAAGGTCGCGGGGTCCGAGCCCGTGTACTCGATGTCGAGGAGCTCGAGGAGCGCCGGCACCAGCGCCTCGCGGCCGCGGCCACGCACGCCCTCGGCGATGTTGAAGACGACGTCGAACTCCTCCTTGCGGATGGTCGCCAGGACCTCGGCCGTGGCCTCGAGCGCCACGACCTCGTGGCCGTAAGACGCGAGGGCCTCCGTGATCGCCGCGATAGTGGTCGGGCTGTCGTATTCGGCCTCGGAGTCGTCGTCCTGGCCGTGGGGCTTGATGCGCTTCAAGTTGTACGTCAACCCGATGCGAGCGCCTCGACGCACCCGGGTCTTGATCTGGGTGGGCGGCTCCAGCGGCAGACCGCGTCGCGACGTCGCCGAGCGGACGACGGCATGCAGCACCGCCGAGATGTCAACCGCGCCGATGGCCTTCGCGGCCTCGTAGATCCCGGAGCCCGAATCGAGGCTGGGCAGCGCGTTGACCTCGATGAAGTAGACCTCCCCTTCTGCGGTGACGCGGAAGTCGGCCCGACCCATGTCGCGCACGCCAAGTACACGGAACGCCGTGCTCGCCATCCTCTGCAGGGCCTGCTCGGCTTTCGGAGACAGGCCAACGGCTGTCTTCACCTTGACGGCGTGGGCGATAACGTTCTTGAGATTGAAGTCGTAGATGTTGTGCTGGCGAGGGCCGGCGATGGCGTCGTCGAAGAAGTACTCGACGGCCGGCAGAACGCCCTTGGTGTCAGGTGAGAGCCCCTCAATGAAGGCCACGACGACGTCGCGACCGGGGATGAACTCCTCGGCGATGACGCCCTCTGGGTAGCGAATCAGAGACGACTCGACGCGCGCCCGTAGCCCCTCGTACGAGTCGACCACCGAGTCCTCGGTGATGCCCTTCGAGCTGCCCTCGAAGTTAGGCTTGACGATGACCGGCAGCGAGATGTCCGGGATCTCGTGCATATCGCTGTTGGTGTCGAAAAATATGCTGCGCGGCACACGCACGCCATGCTGGGCGACGATCATCTTGGCCAAGGTTTTGTCCAAGGTCAGCGTGCAGACGTAGGGGTCGGAGCCCGTGTAGGGCAGCCCGATCTCATCGAAGAGCGCTGGATAGAACGCCTCGCGAAAGCGACCTGCGCGCCCCTCCGCTGTGTTGAAAACCAAATGGGGCCGAAACAGCTCGAGTCGAGCGACCAACTCTGCCGGCGAGCAGGAGACATCGATGGGCTCGACCTGATGGCCGAGCGCCGTGAGCGACATCGTGATGGCGTTCACGGTCTCGATGGTGTCGAACTCGGCTTCTTCTTCGTTTTTGTTTCTCTGAAGATTGTGCGTAAAAGCTACACGCATTGACCCATTCCTCGAGCATAGAGAGCGGTTGGTTTCGCCTCGAAAGGATTTCCAGGGCAGGCGGCGAAGGGTACTTGATTTGGCTCAGTCTGCAAGGGCTCGCTGCGGTTTTTGACGAGGGTTTCTCTCCTCGATAACGATCCAGTTTGGGGCTTGGACGCAGCGCAACCGAAGCCGTCGTCGGGAGCGTGGTCGGGCGGGTGCGCCGAATGGAGACCACGGGGCGGCCGTCGTTATGCCTACGGCAGCGATCGGGCAACGCCTCCTGCCTCACCCGACCCAAGTCCTACGAGCATCATCGTGCTGGCCTTGCGCCAACGGCCCGAGGACATCGTCGAGCTGGTGCGGCACCGTCACGCTCAACCGTGTGAAGAGCACGATGAGGGTCACTCGGCGAGCAGAATGCGGCTTGGGAAGCTCGTAAGGTGGGCGCGACGCCGAGCGGGGTTGAGGAGGCAGGGAGGCGGGCTGTGAAGGTCACTCGGCCCCTCTCTCCCCTGAGACCGAAGATGGGGAATCTTTCTCCATTGTTGGGTTTCCTCGGCGACCCTCTCTCAGGACCCGCTGCTCCCTTTGGTCCCCCAGCCGCACTGACCCGACCGCAGACGCCCACGACGGTCTGGCGTCCGGTCCGCCCAAGCGGCCAACCCCAACTCGAAGACTCGCCGCCGCGGCCGTACATTGAATCCTGCCCCACTCCGTGTCATAAGACCGGTGACGCAAATATCATGAAAGGCGAGCCTCCCTTCGGGCCGGCCGCCCAGGAGCGCACCATGTTCGCCATGCTTGCCCCCAAGACCTCCTCCCGCTGGATTCTCGGCCTCGTCGTCCTGGTCCTCCTGCTGACCGGGGTCGCCGAAGCGCTGGCACGGGTCGCCACCAAGGCGCCCAACGTGCCGCTGACGCCGGAAGAGATTCTGGCGCGCGTGCCTGAGGAGCCCGACGTGCTCATCAACGTCAGCGCCTACGACATCCCCTCGACCGCCGACTTGGTGAAGCTGGGCAGCCGCGCCACGCCGGCCTTGGTCAACTGCTTGGCGAACAATCTCGACGGCTACGCCCGGGAAATCTGCGCCCATGTGCTCGTGGCCACGCGCGACATCCGCGCCATCGAGCCGCTCACCGCCGCACTGGACGACCCCAACGACACGGTGCGCATGTTCGCGCTCGGGGCTCTGGGCGAGATCGAGTCGCGCACGGCGACGCCGCGCATCCTCAAGCTGATGGACGAACCCTTCTTGCCGAGCTGGGTGCGCTCGGGCGCCATCGAAGCGCTGGGCCGCAGCGGCGATCCGGACGCCGTCGAGCCCTTGCTCAATCGCTTCCGCAGCGAGTGGGACGGCACCGCGCAAGAAGCGCTCTGGGAGATGCGTCGGCAGCTCACGCCGGCCCAGCTCAACGAGCTGGTCTTGCCGGCCTTGCAGCGTTGGGAGAAGGCCGGCAGCGAGGTGCGCGAATTCGCCGTGGAGCGCGCCGGCGATCTGAAGCTGGTCGACGCGGTCGAACCCCTCATGGACGACTACGCCATCGCCGGCTCCGAGGCGCGCAATCGCATCGTCTACAACCTCGGTCGCATCGGCGACGCGCGGGCCATCCCCTTCGTCGAGAACCTCGTGGACACCTCGGGCGAGGCACGCCTGCTCAACAACGTCATGTTTGCGCTGCAGCGCTTGGGCACCGACGTGGCCCCCGAGCTGCGCATCGCCTTGGCCGACAAGCGGGCCTACATCCGTTACAACGCCGCCTTCGTCGCCGGCGACTTGAAAGAGGCGCGCCTGGTCCGTGAGCTCGAGGTCGCGCTGGAGGACATCAACGACGTGGTGCGCAGCGAAGCCGCGGTGGCGCTCGGTGCCATCGGCGACAAGACCGCCATCCCTGCCCTCGAAAAGGCCACCCGCGACCCGCAGAACAACGTGCGCCGCGACGCCTTCGCATCCCTGCTGCAGCTCAACTACGCGGCCTACCGCGACCAAGCCGTCGCCGCCCTCGCCGAGCCCGACAACAACGACCTGCTTCCGAGCCTCGTTCAGGCGCTGACGAAGGGCGAGCCGGAGACGGTCTCCGCGGTCCTCCAAAACCTCGACCCAGGGCACTACTACGAGCGCACCCTGGGGTTGCAATTCCTCGACGCCTTCCAGACCATGGACAACCCCGACGCGCTGGCCTTCCTCGTGCGCGCGGCCGACGGCTGGGACCACGAGGCGTTCAAGCTCTTGGCGCGCTTCGCCGACACCCGGACGACCTTCATCCTGGAGAGTTGGGTCTCCCATCCTGGCCGCGAAGACGAGCAGATCCTGCGCGGCCTGGCGCGCCTCGGTGCCCGCGACCGCGCCGACGTCGTGCGCGAGATCTTCAAGCGGGACGGCGACATCAGCCAGCTCTACGCCGCGTTCTACTTCGCGGCCTTGGGCGAAAAGGAAGGCATGACCGTGCTCCTGACCGCCCTCGAGGTGGCGCCGCTGGAGTTCAAGCGCACCGTCGCGACCATCCTCACCGAGCTCGACTACACCGCGTTCGCCGGGGCGAGCGAGACCCTCTCCGCCCTCATGACCCACCGCGACGTCTACGTCCGGCTCTACGCCGCGCGCCCCCTCGCCCACCGCGGCCTGGCCGAAGGCAACGACCTGCTGCGGGCGGAGCTGGACAAGAAGATCCCCTTCATCAGCGACGAGGTCCTGACCATCGTTGGGAAGCTGCCCGCGAAAGAACGCGAAGCGCTGCTGAACGACTGGCTCGAGGACGCCGACCCGATGCTCAAGCTGCAGCTCCAGGCGATGCAGCAGCAGAAGGTGCAGTGAGGGTCTTGAGAACCGTGCTGCGACGGCGCTCGTCATGAGCGGGCCCAGCAAACCAGCGGCGGGTGACACCGACTCGAGCGGTGTGAGCGGCGCGCGGTCGAATGTCGCCGCGCTCGCCCTGCTCCTGCTGGTGTTGGCCTGGTTGCCCGGCCAGGGCGCCGCCAGCGCGTTGCGCTGGTGGGTGCTCTGCGGCGCCCTGCCCTTGGTCAGCCTCGTGACTTTGGGGCTCGGTCCCCGTCCTTGGCCACGCGTCGCCTCGGCCTGGTTGGCCCTCGCCGGGCTCTCGGCCGCCTCGGCGGTGGTCGTGGCCTCGCCGGGAGGGGCGGCCTGGCAGGCCGTGGTGGTGTGCGGCTGGACGAACGCGCTGTGGATCGGCTGGACGACTGTGCATACGGCGCACGCTGAGCGAACGCTCGGGCGGGCCGCGGCGGCGGCCGGAGCCTTGGCGGCAGTCGGGGTCTGGATGCCTTGGTGGGGGCCCGCGGGGAGCTTTGGCAACGTCGATCTGCTCGCCGGGTTCCTCGCGCTGTGCCTGGTGTGGACGGGGGTTGTGGCCAGCGGTGAGGCCGACCTCGGCCCCCTCCCCCCAACCCCCTCCCCCGAAACGGGAGAGGGGGAGCCCAAGATCGGCGGCCAGAGAGGGGTCACGGTCGGGCTCTGGGTGTCCGTGCTCGTGCAGGCCGTGGCCTTGGTGCAACTCGAGAGTTGGGGAGCGTTTTGCGCTGTGCTCGTGGGCCTGGGCAGCGCCGCGGTATGGGGCAGCGTGCGTCGCTGGGGTCGGGGTGTTGGTGCCCTCGCCGGCTTGGTCGGCATCGCTGTATTGGGGGTGTTTCTGCGGCTGCCGGCGGTGCTCGAGCACATCGAGGGCCGCCTGCTAATGGTCCGGGTGTCGTTGAAGATGGTGTTCGAGCGGCCCTTGCTGGGGCTCGGCGCCGGCAGCTTCCCATCGGGCTGGATGAACGCCCAGGCGGCCTACTTCGGGAGCAACTTGACGCACCCCGACAGCGGCTTGTGGACCCACGCGCACCACGCGCACAACGAGTTTTTGCACGTGGGAGCCGAGCTCGGCGGGCTGGGGTTGTTGCTCTTTGTGGCGCCCATCGTGCTCGCCTTGGCCCGACGTCCTGTCCGCCTCGGTGCGTGGTCGGCGAGCGTCGCGTTCGTCGTCATGGCGCTGGTGTCGATGCCGCTCTACGAGCCGGCCACGGCGTTCCTCGCCTGTCTCGGGCTCGGCGCCGCGCTGGGGGCGGGTCGTGCGACGGAGAGCCCGGAAGCCCGCGCGGAGATTGGGGTTTGGAGGCGGCGTTTGGCCGTCGCAGGGGTCGCCGCGCTGCTGGTGTTGACGAGCGCCGACCTCATCGCGGACCGACTGTTGGTGCGCGGCGTCGAAGCCGACTCAGCCAACACGCTGGCGCTTGCCCAACGCCTCGCCTTGCGGCCCGAGCGAGCGATGCGCTACCGCGCCGCGCTCCTGCCGCCGCAAGAGTCGCTCGAGCTGGCGCGGCGCGCGGCCGAGCGCGACCCCAGCCCGGACGCGTGGGCGCTCGTGGGGCAGCTCGCCGCGACGCACGGCGAGCTGCAGAAGGCGAGGGAGGCCTATCTGGAGTCGGTGCGGCTGTGCCCGTTCTACTACACAGGAGTGGTTGACCTGGCGCAGATTTCGGACCGCCTCGGAGACTATCAGGGTGCGCTGCGCTGGGGCGAGCAAGCGAAGCGGTTGAGGCCGAGCGACCCGCGCAATGTGGGGTTGGTGTTTTAGGAGCTTCCCTACGAGATCATTTGGGTGCTCTTTTGCGGAGGCAGGGCTCTGCCCTGACCCGCCGGGGGACTTTGTCCCCCGGGCCCCCTTTTGCTTTTTTCTTTGGGTGCAGTCTGGCCAGCAACCGGAGGCTTCCCGCCTCAACGGGAGTTCCATTATTGCCCTTCAGGGGCACCGAAGTTTGTCCAGCGGTGGAAACCTAAAAGAAAATCTTCCTGATTGCGCCCATCTCGGCCGCCGCGGATGCGAATCACCGACCAGGTCAAACTCTGCTGCAACGCAAATGCTCGATTGAGCTCCGGGAAATCGACGCAAAAACTGGATGTCGATATTGTGTAGGGAAGCTCTTAGGTGGTGGGTTCGGCCCCTGACGTCAGTCCTTGGGCTCCGACGCCACTGGAACGGGCTCGTCGACAGGCGGCTCCTCTCGAACCACATCCGCAAAACTCAAGCGCATCCGAATGTCGTCCTCGGAGCCGACGATGAGGTCGGGCCCAGTTGAGTAGATGACGACGTCTTGGTCGATGCGGCGCAGCAGGTACGGGACGTTCCACGGATCGCGCGGCAGGCTCTCCATGAGGGCCACGCCGTCCGGGGTGTCGCGCAGCGCCGGGAGTCGCTCGGGCAGATCTCCGTAGCGTTGGAAGTACTCGTCGACTTGCGGACGAATGGCGGTGAGGTCTTCGCGGATGCGGGCGTCGAGCGCGACCGGGTCCTCGAGGAGGGCGGACGAGGTGCGCGGAGGGGTTTGCGTCGAGGGTCCACAACCGACCAGGACGGCGGCGCCCAGAATCACAAGAAACAGGGTCAGAGAGGCTCTTTGCGTGGTCATCATTGCCTTCTTGCGTTGCTCTTTGCTGCAAACCAACGGGAGCGAATGCTACACCATCCTCGGCTGCGGCTCCACCCTTGGCCTGCTGCTCGTTAACGCGGGTTCACAAAGAGAACCGAAAGGGAATGGACCAAATGAACGGGGTCATCGCCCTTTTCTACTCGAACCGGGTGAAGAGGCGCAGGGAGATCGGAAATAGAGAATTAAGTATAATTATAGAACACTTAACCTGTATTCAAGAAAGCATACCATCAGATAATTGATGACCCCAGCAGCCGCCACAAAGTCTGAGGAACGCCCCCAACATATCGTAACAAAACAACTTTTTCTAGAATGCTCGAACTCCCCTTGAAGTTTTGCGATCCGGCAACTACCGTATAAGTACTACACGTAGGCGAGCATCTCACCGACGTACACATCCGACCGCACGCCGCCTAGATCCGACACCCGTGCATCACAGGAGGCTATCATGGAGCTCGAGCGCAGAGACTCTCGTCGAATCCCCTTCAAGGGGTATGTCAATCGCGTGCAAGGTGGCATTGCGACGATCTGCCGTGCCGTGAACTTGAGTCGAACGGGGATCTGTTTCGACCGCATCGCCGGTCCCGTGAAGGGGCACGGAGAGGTCATCTCGGTAGAGTTCCAACTGCCGACGAGCGAGAAGACGCTGGTAGCCCGCGGGCGCGCAGTGAACACGGGGGATGGCCGGGTGAGGGTGCGATTCACGAGCATCAGCCCTGAGCATCGGGCGATGATCGGCGGCTACATCGACTCGGCGCGGATTGTGTTGCAGGCCTACTGAGCGACCGATGATTCGAGAAGCGCGGCGACGAGGGCATCCTCGTCTATGCGCTTTTCGTTTGCTGACGAGGCCCCGGACCCCGTCGTCACCCTTGCAGTCCTGGACTTGGACGTGAGGACACGCCGCGATGCTCGAGTGCTCGCCCTCTATTCTCACCACACTCAGCTGACCGACGTGTCCACTTTACTCCGTCCGCTGTTTGCTCTATTGCTTGGGGTGAGTGGTGTGAAGGGTTGCAGAGCCTGCCAATGGCGCTGTCCGAGGAGACAAGCTCTCTCTCGAGAGCCGCCCATTACAGGTCTGCAACGTTCTCGAGCAGAGGAGCAGCGCAATGAGAGTGCACAGCGGGGCGACTGTCTTGATGGCGGCCGCGCTATTTTGGTTTCTGGTGGGCTGCGACAACGGTGGAGGGGGAGCGTCCGACGACGTCCTCGACTCCGCCCAAACGCATGACATAGCCTCTGACGCTCCGGCGGACACCGTGTCCGCGGATCTGAACACGGACACTGGGGTGGACACTCTGGCCGAGGTCGACACCGTCGACACGGCCGATTTGGACGTCAACGCTGAAGTCGACGTGGAAGCCTTCTTCTGCGACCTCGGCACGATGTACCCCAACAGCGCCGTCATCGACCCTGACAATCCGGACTTCGAGGACGCGCAGCACTCAAGGGCTCAGGTCATCCAAACCTTCGCCGACGCGAAGACCGCAGATAACCAAGCCTACCAGGCTTATCGAGCCGCTCGCGACTATGCAGATCTCTTGACCTGCCCCTTCTGCGCCTGCGGTTGTGCCGATTCCATCGGCCACCTCTCCGCCATCGATTGCTTCAAGGACATGCACGGCTTCACGTGAGGATACTGCCAAATGATTGCTCTCCGTGCAGAGAGCCTAAGCCTTCAAGGCATTTCTAGAGCAGAGATTTTGAGGACGCTGCAGGCGGAATATCCGCCCGAATGAGCGGCGGCGCTGCGTCGTTGCTCGTTGGCTGAATCCCTCGAGGTTTCGAGCCCACATCGATTCGAAATCGAAGACGACCTCACTCGTGGGCCGAGCACACATGGCTTTGTGACGGGCTCTGACCTCTTGAGTCGGCGAACCGAATGGGGCTGCGCAGGGGATGTGCGGAGAGGTTTCTGGACGCGACCATCGGCTCTTCCCCGGAGCTCGAGGCACTCGTCGCCCGTTCGTTCCTCAGCGACAGTGCAAAACAGACCTATCTCGAACAGGTCGCCGAGGGGCGCAAGATGCTGAGCGTCCGTGATTGACCGTCGTCTCGATGTCAGCGCTGGGCTGTCGGCCCGCCACTACCAGGCCTCTACATCCTCATCGATGGCCCAGACCTCCATCAGGTCGTCCTCGCGCGGCTCGATGCTGTGCTTCAGTTCGGTGATGAAGAGGCTCGGCCGCTGCACGTTGTGCCAGCCCTCGCGATCGCGTCGAGACAGTGGATAGCTCAAATACAGCTCGTCTTTGGCGCGCGTCATGGCGACGTAGAAGAGGCGGCGCTCCTCCTCTTCCGAGTCGGTGTCCCGCTGCCCTTGGGCAGTGGGGAAGCCGCCATCCCACAGCGAGCTGACGAAGACGACGGGCCACTCCAAGCCTTTGGCCTGGTGGACCGTCGAGAGGACGATGTACTCGTCCTTCTGGCCGGCCTCGCCGATGTCCTCGCCGGAGAAGCCAGCGACCAACGCCAGCTCCTCGAGAAAGGCGTCGAGGCTGTTGTATTGGGCGGCGAAGGCGGAGAGCTGTTCGAGGTCGCCGACCCGGTTGTCGGCGTTGCGGAACGTCGTCTGCAGGTAGTCCGAATAGTCGCTGTCGATGATCTTGCCCACCAAGGTCCCGGGCTCGCTGCGCAGCGACTCGTCGTTGAGGACCTGCAGGAGCTCGATGAGCCGGGCGAAACCGCGCTGCGCCTGCTTCGGCAGCATGGCCGCCAAGTCCGACTTGAAGAGCACGACCAACGGGTCGTCGTGCTTGCCCAGCTCCTCCCAGAGGCGCTGCGCCAAGCGGTCACCGATGCCCTCGCAGAGCTTGATGATGCGCGTGAAGCTGAGCTCGTCGCGGGGGTTGGCGACGAAACGCAGGTGGGCGACGACGTCCTTGATGTGGGCCTGCTCGAAGAAGCGCAGCCCGGAGCGCAAGGTAAAGGGGATGTTGTGCCGGTTGAGCTCGAGCTGCACCTGCATGGACTGGTAGTGGGCGCGATAGAGCACGGCGATGTCGCGCAAGGAGACGCCCGTCTCGTGCAGCTCGAGGATGCGCTCCGCGATGAACTGCGCCTGCTGCTCCATGTCTCGGCAAGGCACCAGCGCTGGCTTCATGCCATGGGGCCGCTCCGTGACCAGGGCCTTGTCGAAGCGACGACTGTTGAAGCGGATGGACGCATTGGCGAGGTTCAGGATCTCCGGCGTGCTGCGATAGTTCTTCTCGAGCTTGAACACCGTGCAGCCCTCGTAGCGCGCCGGAAATCTCAGAATGTTCTCGAAGTTTGCCCCCCTAAAGCTGTAGATACTTTGACTGTCGTCGCCCACGACCATCACGTTGCGATGCGTCCTGGCGCAGAGATCCACCAGCTCCCCTTGCAGGTGGTTGGTGTCTTGGTACTCGTCGACCAACACGTGCTCGAACTGCTGGGCAAAGCGCTCGCCGATCTCTGGGTGCTCGGAGAAGAGCCGCCGCCAGTTGATCAGCAAATCGTCGTAGTCCATCAGCCCCATCTCGAACTTGCGCCGAATGTAGCGGGCGCAGACCGCCTGGATGGGCTCGATGAGGTTGGCGAACTGGGTGCCGTCTTCGAGGATCACCTCCTCCAGTGGCCGCAACGTGTTCACGGCCTTGGAGAAGTAGCGATGGATCACCGCCCCCTTGGGAAAGCGCTGCTTCTTCGCGTCCAACTTCAGGTCGGCCACGCAGACGCCCATGAGCGTCGCGACGTCTTCGCCGTCCATGATGCCAAAGGTCTCGGGATAGCCCAGCAGCGGCGCGTGCCGCCTCAAGATCCGATGCCCGACGTGGTGGAATGTGCCGCCCCAGATCTGGCTGGCCTTGCCTTCGACGAGCTCGTCGACGCGCCGGGTCATCTCCCGCGCCGCCTTGTTCGTGAAGGTCAGCAGCAGGATGCGCTCGGGCGAGACGCCCCGCTCGATCAGATGCGCCACTCGGTAGGTCAAGGTGCGGGTCTTGCCGCTGCCGGCCCCCGCGATCACCAGCAACGGTCCCGCCCCAGCAAGAACCACCGCCCTTTGCTGCTCGTTGAGCAGGTTGGTGTAGAGCTCTTGCTTCTTCGCCGTGGCTGTGCGCTGAAGGTTGTAGCGACGCGCTCCGGCCCGCCTTTTCCCTAGCAGATCGGCCGCCTTCTGCACCATGGGCAGGTCCCCGCGCCGCTGCGCCTCGGTGTAGAGGCTCTGCGCCGCGTCCTTGTACCCGT
>Ga0210044_10007462_pt1 | contig 13956 bp, 15 predicted proteins | sample CryGey13umfilter_2_FD_183959 | JGI IMG/M metagenome (GOLD analysis project Ga0210044, IMG submission 183959) | Groundwater microbial communities from aquifer in Utah, USA - Crystal Geyser 4/9/14 3 um filter (SPAdes) (version 2) | ecosystem: Environmental > Aquatic > Deep subsurface >... | reverse complement strand
ATCTACTTCACGTCTTCCAAAAGAATTATATAATTTTTCTTTATCATTAAATGTTCCAAATGTAAATAAATGCGATATTCTATATGCTAGTAAATTAACCAAACATTCAATTCCAAGATAATTTGCACATGAAATTAGTGATAAACATTTATCCATGTCAAGTTTTGTGATAAAATCTAAATCGTATTTATTTTTTATAGAATCTAGATTTTCAGTAACAATTCCATATTCATTTTTTTTTATATCATCATTATATTTATTTTGATATACAAGATATTCTAAAATAAAAGTAAAATCATTTTCATCCACATTTAAATTTACTTTAAATTTATAATCCTCTGTATCAAATTTCATTGTATGCAATGACAATGTTTGTAATAATTGAGATCTTTTTAAAGCATCATATTCAAGAAAAAATTCGTTTTTACTATCTTGTACTATTACATATAGATTCTTTCCTTTCACCTCTTTATCTAATGATTCAAAAGTAAAATCTTTTTCTTCTGAAGTATTTGTATCTGTCATAATAGTAAATATATATTTCTATTTATTTATATCATTTTATTTTCAATTATTTTCAAGATCTTATATATATATAAATAAATACATGGAAGAATTTAGTTTTGAAGAATTTAGTGATGGTCCTATATTAGGAACTACATATTCTGCTAACTTATGTGGTGGGAAACCATGTGCCGTATCAGATGATATTCAATTAGTTAAACAACCAAATCAAGAACAATCAGTATTTGCACATGTAGAACAATCTATTCAACCACCTATAATTGCAAATCCGACCGTTCAATTAAAAAAAAATAAGAAAAAACATAAAAAACATACTAACCATAATGATTATCATGATGATGATTATTATTATGATGATTACGACGATTATTATAATTGGTGGAGTCCACAATATTATTGGGATTGGTATAACAATCCTTATTATAATAATAATAATAATAATATTCAAGAAAAAAAAGAAAAAAAAGAAAATAATGACGAAGAAATAATCAAAGAAGAAAATACACAATTATTAAAATATATTTTAATAAGTTTAGTTATATTTATTTTGATTTTGCTATTATTAAAAAAAAAAAATATATATAATTAATATATATGATATCAAAAATATTAATAGTAATAATAATTATATTTTTTTTAGTAAAGAAATATCTCAAAAATAAAGATTCGTCGGGGAATATTAAAAAAATAATCCATAATACAACAAAATATAATGAATTATCAAAACAAGAAGAAAATCCAATTAAAGCACTAATCTTATCTTCTTACAGTATTGGTTATTTAAAATCTATAAAAGATAATGATCTTGATAAAAAAATAAGTGGATTTAATTCATTGCAAAGTGATGTGATCGAAACACATAATAATATCGTTGAAAATGTATTTAAAAGTGTTGGTGCAGGAAATTAATTATAAAAAATAATTTATCGTTTATATTTATCTAAATAAGAAGAATGAAATTTAATTGGATTATTTGATCGTATTGAACTATTAACAATGCGTTCGACTTCAACACTATTATCAAAACTCATTTTTTTTATTTGTTCCTTAAAATTATTTAATTCATTTGTTGTGTTATTTAATTCATTTGTCATATTATCTAATTTACAATTTATTGTTTTAATATGATTATTAATTTCTTTCATTATATCAACCATATTTTTTTTTTCAATATTTGATTCTTTAATATCTTTTTCTAATTTATTTATTTTATCTGAAAATGATTCTCCAGATAAATAATCTATAAAAACATGATTATCGTCCATATTATAAACTATATATTATAAAATTAAATAAAAAAATAAACACAATATATAAATTAATTATTTTTTATGAGGTGGAACATATTTTTTAAGTAGATTTTCATCTTTAGTATCTTTATTATCTTTGGTATCATCTTTTTGTGTTCTCCATGAATTAATATTCCTATTTATATTGTTATCCCGATTATCCCGATTATCCCGATTATCCCGATTATCCCGATTATCCCGATTATCCCGATTATCCCGATTATCCCGATTATCTCGATTATATCTACTCATTCGGTTATCTTGTTCTTGAATATTGTTTCGATTCTGGTTATTTCGATAATCTCTATTATTTGTGTACCGTTGTTCCCGATTCTGACCCCGATTCCGGTCTCTATTCGGGTTAGTCCAAGCATCCTTATTATTATTTAATGGGACAGAATTTCTTCTCCAGACTTCTTCTTCTTTTTTATTCGTATCAATCACTGACGATAATTCTTTCATATGTTTACAATAATTTTCATATTCTTTATTTGCTTCTTCAATAAATTTTTTTTCTTTTTCTAATTTTTCTTTTTTATTTTGTAACAATTCATTTTCTTTAATAATATTTTCACAATATTTCAATGCTGTTTCTTGTATATTTACAGCTTCTATATTTTCGCTATCGCTATTAATATAATTAAGTAGATTTTCTGCAGTTTGTTTATCTATAAATGCTTCTGCCATCCATGATTTACCAACCCTACCAGCTCTTCCCATTAATTGAAAAATAGTATTTGGACTATGTTTTTCAGAGAAATCTTGTGTGATTATTACTCTATTAATTGGATAATTAGTACCATAACAAATTGAAGAATCAGCAACAAGATATGCCAATTGACCATTTGAGGCCATATTTAATACATATGACATATATATATCATCGATAACAGTTGAATCGGGGGAATAAATTCCTACTCCACACATTAAAAGTAATAATAATTCATCACTTGTTCGCGAATCTAATGGAATATTAGTTAAAATATTACTTCCTCTAATATAGTTAGGATTGATTTCTTTTAAATTTTGTTTAGCATATTTTATGACATGTTCATATGTATTAATTTGAATCCATTTAGGTAAATCAATTTGTGGTTCTTCGTTTTCTTTTTTTGAAATAGAATCTTTAATTCTGTCAGCGGATTCTTTTGTTGTATTTGAATTGGTACAACTTTTTTGGAGTTGGACTAGTGTTTTTTTATAATTTTCAAGATCTTTTTTATATTTGGATATAATTTTGGTAGGAGTGTCTATACCATTATCATAAATATCTTTTAATAAATTACTAAAATTTTTATTAACAAATTCTACAGGGTCATTGCAAACAATCAAATTCATATTCATATATTTATATGCATGATCTGTACCTAATTTAGAATAATCAATTGTTTCTTTTTCATTATCTTTTTTATCGAAACAAATTTTTCTAATAATATCATCTTTTTGTTCTGATAAAATTTGTAATAATTCTAATGATTGTTGTTTAATTGCATCAAAAGATAAATTTCCAACATCCGAAAATATTTTATCAATGTCAGGGACCTCAATGTTTTCTTTTTTCATATCTCCCCATAATTCTAACAAGACAATATTTGTATATAATCTGCTTAAAAAAGGATTTTTTTTAATTTTTATAATAATATTTTTTAATTCATCAGCCGAAATACATTTTTTATGTGGTGTAATTGTTATATATTCATTTGTCATAAGATGACATCCGACAAATGTTTTATCAGTATAAATAGTTTTTATTTCTAAATTAGGATATTTCTTTTTATGATTATCAATAATAATACTTAATTTATCTAAATCAGGCATCGTTGCAGATGATATAATAGTCCATTGTGGCATATTCATCATTACCGCAACATTTTTATTTAAACTATCACACTCTAATTCATCTGCACCAACAGTGGGTTCATCTAAAAATAACCAATATTTATCTTTATTTTCTTCATTTTGTAATAATGCTATACATGCATCTGTTCCTGCAATTACTAATGTTCTTGTTTGATCTGTTGTATTATTATGATTTGTTATTTTTAATTTATTTTCTACAATAGATGCAATACCAAATCTAATATTGATATTAAATGCCAAGTTTGCAACTTGCAACATAACTGAACGTAAGTTACAACAAAATATCAACTGTTTTCCAATTGATTTTACATATAGTGGTAAAGTTACTCCAGCAAACGTCGTCTTTCCAGAACCAATCATTGCAATATAATTAATTAAAAAAGGCGTTTTAGTTTGTGTTACATATTTCATAATATCTATTTGTGTATTATATGGTTTTATACCAATACTTGGAGTTAATTCATCGTATTTAGTATATACAATTAATTTTGGAGCTATTGTATAAATACCTAATCCAGAAAAGTTAAATTTATCAATTAATTTTTCTTTCCAAATTATTAAATCATTTATCATATACGAAGATATCTCGATATCAGTATTCATTAATGAATTGCCAATATATTTATCAGTATTTTTAATAAATTTTGAAATACCGACAATTAATTCATAAATATCAGATAAATTTCTTTTTTTATTGCATTCAGGGTCATCGAATGTTATTTTTGCAATGTTCATTAATGATATCCCTTTTAATTCAATAATTTTTGTTTTAAAAATTCCTTTTTTTTTAGATTCAAAAAACTCATATAATTCATCAAATAATATATTTGTTTTTTTATTAATATTATTTTGTCTTATTTCATCAGCTTTTTTAATTACTTGTTTATTTTTTTTATTTTGTTTATTATTTTGTTTATTGTTTTGTTTATTTTCAGATGTATCGCCTTTATGTAAGGTAAATACTAATCCAAAATCTTTTAACTTATCACGATTTGATAAGTATATTGTATCGCCAATTACAGTTACTTTTTGCGTTTCTGTAAAAATAATATTACTGTTATTAGCTAATGCAATTAATCCCTTATTTACTTTTTGTTGTGATTCGTTACTAACTTCCTCGCATGTTTTCCAGTCTTCTGCACAGAATTTTGTATGGATACTGCTATTCATTATGTATATAATAAATATATATATAATTATATATAGTTTTTCAATTTTTTTTTGTTTATTTTAATAATTAGATATAATATATCATTAAAATAATATTATGAAGGGTACACAAATAATTCTTGATTATGACGATACTTGTTTCCCAACAAGTTGGTTAACTAAAAATAATATTAATTTGAAAAATAAACATAAAAATAATAAAGAAATGTATTTAAAAATGTTTGAAAAATTAGATATGACATTATTTAAATTATTTACAAATCTATTTAAATATGGCGATGTAATAATAATTACAAATGCAATGCCTGCATGGATTGATATTACAATGGATTATTTACCAAATACTCAAAAAATTATAAAATATATTAAAGTTATTTCTGCAAGAAAAAAATATCAAGATATGTCTAAAGATGCTTCTTTTTGGAAAGAAAGGGCATTTAAAGATGAAGCAAATAATAATATTAAAAATATTATAAGTTGCGGGGATGCAGTATATGAATATCATGCACTTATTAAATTATATGACCATATTAAATATAAAAAATATTTAAAATCGATAAGATTTTTGTCAGGTAGTCATGATATAGATATTATTATTGATCAATTAAATGTTTTGAATAATTCAATGTCCGATATTGTTAATAAAAAAAAAAATTTAGATTTAGTTTTTACATTATAATTTTTTTTCTTTTTTTATAAATAATTTCTAATATTAATTTATATGAAAAAATACGCATTAGTTGATAAAAAAGGTGGTCAAAAAGTTTTATTACCACTTGGTGCTCCATTGACATCAGTTTCATCATATTTACCAACTTTATCTGGAACTCCATATTTACCAGGATTAAAAGTTAATTCCATAAATATGCCTAATCCTTTACAAAATCATTTAAATGCTCCTCTTCCCTATACTTCTCCTGTTTCACTTAATACTCCAATTTCTTCTTTATCCCAATTATCTTCTTTTTTTGGATTTGGTGGACCAGGACAAGTCATAAAAAAGACTGTTACAACAACAACTAATTATGATGATAAATCTGATTCTTGGACAATGGAAGATGGTAAATTAGTTAATAAAGATAATTCTGGAAATAGAAAAAGAACCTTTAATAAAATAACCATTATTTTTTTTAATAAAGATAATCAATCAATGTTGTCTAAAAATAAAGACAATACTGCTATCGAAACAACTATTACTAAAAATGATTTTGAAGGAAGTTTAACTTTTCTTAATGCTGTTAATAGATTCTTAAAAGATCAAAATATAAATATACCTGCTCTTAATTATCTAGAAAATATCACATATCTTGAAGATAAAATTACTGTTACAATTACTGTATCAGATGCACAATATATAGAATTATCTAAAAAATATGATAAATAAATTATAATTTTTGCAAAGAAATTATTTCTTTTTCGAATAATGTAAAAACTGCCAGATCTGTGTTATCATACATATTTGGTAAGGAAATAACAATATATTTAAAATAATGACAGTATTTTGCAATTAAAATATTATAGATATCAATAATATCTTTAATAGGTTTTTGTTTATATCCGAAATCACTTAGTATAAGTACATCGTGATCATTTGATACAGCTGATTGGAATACTGCTTCTAATATTTCTCTCATTTCAATATATTCTTTTATTGTATAATTATCTTTATTATCTTTATCATCATTATTTATATCATATATTACTGAATCGATTGGAGATGCAATAATTAAACTACATGTATAAATATCGGACGCCTTTGTTATACAATCAAAATCCTTCGATTCATTACGAATTATATGTATTGATTGTATATATGCAACTTCATTTTCTTGTAATGGAAATAAATCTCTGGTTATTACTTTTGAAAAATTTGAACGTAAATTAATTATTTCATCATACATATTTGCCGAAGATTCTATATTTGTTGCATCAAAATCTCTTGTTACAAAAGTGGCAATAACTGGATTAGAACCATTTTTTATAAATTCACGTGCCAATAAAAGAGAATGTATCGGTGTTACATATGATTCAGATATATTTGTTGACGGCATTAAAGGAAATTTTGAAGAATAATTAAATTTTAGTGGTTTTTTACTTGGTAATTTTGAATAAATACCATATTTACATAATGTTAAATTCTGATTCACTATCTCTCTTTTTGCATGCTTATTTAAAATCTTTTTATTATTCATAAATTATATACTATAAAAAAATATTATATAAAATAATTTAAAAACGCTAATCATCAAAATTAAAAATAATACTGGAATTTTCCATTGTATTATTTGAATAAATTGATATATTATCCATGTCATATATTTCAGTATCACTATCATATTCATCTAATTTTAAAAATAAATTATCATTTTTTTTTAACCATAAATGGTCAAATATATCTAATATATTTATCCTTGTTTCTATTTTTTCTTCAAGCATTTTTTGTAATAAATTTAAACAATTATTTGTTAATTTATATTTTATTTTTAATTTTGGCGGTATTATTATTTTTTTTGTAACTTTTATTAATTCATTTATTTCAGAGCATTTTTCAAATGGATGGATTCCAAATAATATTTCATAAAAAATCATTCCAATTGACCATACCTCTGCTGAATAATCATATTTTTTATTATTTAATAATTCAGGAGCCATATATAATGGACTGCCACAAAATGTCGTTAACATTTCATTTTGTTTATAAATATGGGAAAATCCAAAATCGCATATTTTTAAATCATTATAATTATTTGTCAAAAGTAAATTTCTTGGTTTTAAATCTCTGTGAATTATTTTATTATTATATAAATGATTTATGGCTTCAATTAATTGTTTCATAAAATGTAATGTAAATGATTCTGAATGTGGTTTATTTTTTTTTAATAAATTTCCTAAATGACCATTTGAACAATATTCCATTACAATATATATTTGTTCTTTCTCTTTATCTTCTAATATATCAATTGTTTGTACAATGTTTTTATGTGGTTTATTCTGTAATCTTTTTATTATATCTATCTCTGTTCTAACTAATTTATGTGATTTCTGTTCTAATCTTGCTAAATCTATTTTCTTTATTGCTACTATCATATTCTTATATTTTCCACGATAAACGACTGAAAACGACCCTTTGCCTATTATGTCGTTTTTATAATATGAAATATCCTTATTTTCTATTGTTTTTTTATATTCCATGTTATATATATAATATAAAATATATTAAAAAATTACTTGAGTGATCCAGCTTTTGCCAATGAGTCAGCCATTTCATTATTTTTTGAATCTTCATCATCTCCATTTGTATGTGCTTTAACATGATGAAATATTATTTTCCCTTTAAATTTACTCATAATATCATCAATTGGTCTTATTATATCTTGATTCTTCACATCTTCTTTATTTGAACCTTTCCAATCATTCTTTTTCCATTTTTTTATCCAATTTGTTAAACATCCAATACTATATTTTGAATCTGTATAGATATCAATTGTCTTATATTTTTTTGATTTTGTTATTGTTATTAATGCATCATATATCGCATATAATTCTGCACGCTGATTTGTTCCATTAATACTATATTTTTCCGATTTATCTGGAAATTCTTTATTTGGATAATATACTCCATATCCACATAATTTCTTTTTTATACACGATGATCCATCTGTATATACTTTTATACTCATATACTTTATATATCTTTTATTTTTTATACTAACATATTTAATTTATATATTTTTGATCCACCTGCCCAATCGTCATCTTCTTCTTTATTTTTTTCCATCTTTTCGATTTTTCCTATTATATGATGATATAAATTGCATTTTTCCATAACATTGTCATCATTTAATTCATTATATTCTTTTATTAAATCATTAATTATTTTTTTATCACTTTCTTTTTTTAATAATTTTTTATTCTCTTGTAATTCGTTTATATATTTTTCTTTGTTTTTTTTATAAAGTCCTTGTAGCATCCATCCATTTGGTTCTTTTTCTGTATTACATACATCTTTTATATCTTCTTTGACTTCTTTTACATGTGTTTTTAATTCTACCCCTTGTTTTATTTCATCTAATAAACCTGTGGCTCTAGAATTGGTTGCGGTTCTATTTGAATTATTATTAACAGCTGATTTTTTCGATTTAGTAGTGTTAGAATTAGGTGCGGGTGGTACATCGGTATCGGAATCATTATCAAAATCCAGCGCCGGTGGTACATCACCATTATTAATAGATGCTGATGGTATAATAGTGTCAGAAGCTTGTTTTCCTTTTAATAAATTTTCTAGTATATAATTAATTTTTGCTATTAACTGTTCCATATAATTATATATTATATATTATAAAAATAAATTTATAATTCTTTTATCAATAATATATTTCATAATAAACTCAATAATATTATTATTGCCAATATATTTATCAACAACATCTAATAAAGTTCTAATTTTTCCATTATTCAAATATACTTTGAATTGTCCAACTAATTCTTTATTTATTTCTTTTTCTTTTGGCTCAAATTCTAAAGAAATTGTTATATTGTTTTTATTTTTTTCATCCATATTTATTATATTTAAACTCAACATATCTAAAAATTCAATATTTGATATATTGTGAGAAAGAAGAACATATTTAAATTTTCCATTTGTTTTTTCGAATATTTTTATATGGGACTCCTCTCCATCGCCAATATATCTAATAATTGCTTTATTTGTATTTTTAATTCCTTGGACTTGATATATTTTTTTTTTATTTTCTTCTAATGCTTTATCTGTCGTATTCTTAAATGATGTATATGACATTTTATATATATTAAATAAAAATTATTGTTTATATAATTTAATATCAATCGGTGAATAATCAAATGGAGTTAAATTGTATTTATTTTTTGTATTTATTATTTTACTTCCAATAAACATTTTATTTAAACAAATATAATGATAACATGTATTATTATGATTATCCATAATTATAGGATCTCCTCCATGATGTTCATATAATCTATATAGAGTTTCATTTGAATTTTTACATGCAATTAATATTGGTGTTTCTAATTTGTTGTTTTGTCGATTAATATTATTTTTATCTTTTTTATCCAATAAATTTAATAAATATGGTTTATTGTATTTTGATATATAATGAAATATATTATTATTTTCAAGATCTTCAGGATCTTCAACATCAACAATAGATTCACTGTTTTTTGTATGATTTAATAAAAAAGTAATTATAGAATCCGATTTATCATTTTTTATAAAATAAAATAATGGAATTAATCCATTTTCATCTTTTTGTTCAGTTAATTTCGGATTGAATTTTATTAATAATTTTACTGTTTCAAGGTGCGTTGCAATATGCAGCAAATTTTTTGAATAATCAAATAATTTATTATTTTTTTTATATAAATAATACAGAGACAAATATTTATTATTTTTAACAAGTTCTTCAATACAATCTTCATATTTCGGTTCTAAATCAAGTGCTTCTGTCATCAATATTAGTTTATTACATTGATATCCATTTTTATGTAATTCTTTTAAACAATTTCTTGAATTATATTTAATAATTAAATAATGATATGAATCTTTGTTAAAACAAATATTATATTTTTTTATATATTTTATAAATAATTCAGAATTATCTATTTCAATTAAATATTCTAAATAGTTTTTAGTTAAATCTGTTAAATTATCTATATTTTTAAAGTGTATCAATTGTTCATGATCATGATTATGATTATGATTATGATTAATATCTATATTTAGTTTTAGATAATCATATATTATAAATGGATTTCTGATGTATTGATAATTATTTAATATATTTATTATTATAATCAAAGACGATTTTAATATATTATTTGTTTCTTTTGAATAAAGATACATTGCATATTCAATTGAATTTAATCCTAATTCATTGATTGTTTCATAATCTTGTTTCGTTTCAAGAATTTTCTGGATATTACATTGATCAATATAATTAAATATTGTTTCTTTATTTGATTGTAATAAAAAATAATCATATGGAACTCCTAAAATGGGATCAGATATATCAATATAATCTTTTATTTTATTATATTCTTCCATAAATGATTCTGTTGCAAGTAATTTTGAACCATCGTAACAAATTTTATCTTGCCATTTCGTTGAATTAACTAATAATGCGTGTATAATATTAGAATATTCCGATAAATCAATTATTTTATATTCTAAATTATTATTTTTATTTGTTTTTCCAAGTAATTGTGAACGTATTATTGGACCAATAACAATTGAATTCTCAGGAACTGTAATATTAATCTTTATATCTTTAACAATTTCAATTAAATTATAACTAACATTTGGTGTTTTATTGTTATTAAAAATTCTTAATATTTTTTCATCCATTATTTATTATATTTTATTATAATAATTATTGCTTAAATAATTAAATATTTTCTTAAACATTTTTTTATCAATCTTTATTCTTTTATTTTCTAAATTATCTTTCATATCATCGTCATCGTCTCTTATTCTTTTGGGCATCCTATATATTAATCATATTTTTATATTATATAGATTATTTCAATTTTTTTGTTGATTTATGATGTTTTATGGTTATATAATAAATTTTTTATCATATTATAATATACAAAAATTTATGGATGATGATGATACCGATAATGATGATAAATATAATGGATTAATGACCAAAATTTGGGGTCCATATTTTTGGGAGACAATACACTGTATTTCATTTGGATTCCCAATGGAACCAACTGAAGAACAAAAAAAATATTATAAAGATTTTTTTATAAATCTTGGCCATGTATTGCCATGTAAATATTGTCGTTTATCATATCAAGAATTTATAAAAGAACCTGGAACTTTACTTGATGATAATGTTGTTAGCTCTCGTGAAAATATTACTAAATGGGCATATAAAATTCATGAGAAAGTAAATAAAAAATTAGGTATTACATATAATGTATCGTACAATGATGTAGTAAATAGATATGAAACTTATAGAGCAAAATGTGATAAAAAATTAAAGGGATGTGTAATGCCTGTTGATAAAAAAGCTGAATCTTATAAAAAAGAATTAGATAAAGAAGAATTAATTATTCCATATAATATTGCGAATAGATTTTGTGAATATGCATTAAAAGTTTGTGGAATAAAATTCGATTTAAAAAATATATTAGAACAATCTAAAAATATTAATTCTGATAAATGGAAAAAAAGAAATAAAATTTGCCGTAAAATTATTAAATATATGAGGCTTAATAAATTATATGGTATTGATCAAAGTAATGGAAAAATTATTTGCGAAGAAATAATTCTTATTGGTATGATGTGTAGTACATTATGTATTGATGAGCTTAAAAATATTGATCTCACTATTGATCCAAAAAACTTAAAAAATAAAAAAATATATACAATTAAATTTTAATTATTCTGTTTTCAAATATTCGTCGATGTTTTCATAATCATTTTCATAACTTTCATCTATTTGATCTTCCTTTTGATCTTCCTTTTGATCTTTCTTTTGATCTTCCTTTTGATCTTCCTTTTGATCTTTCTTTTGATCTTCCTTTTGATCTTCCTTTTGATCTTCCTTTTGATCATAAGAAAATGATAATATCTTATCATATGTTGGTTTAAAACTATCGTAAAAGTATTTTTGTTTTTTACTATGTCTTGCAAAAACACCATATACTTCACTCATTTCTTTTTCATCAATATCAAATGATTTTTCTTTTAATTTTGCAATACATTCATAATATGATACTCCATTATTGTATCCAAATAATTCTTTATGCTTTTTAAAAATATATTTTAAATGCAGATCATAAGACTTGAGTAAAATATAATTATTTGCCTCATATTCTTTAGGTAATGTTATAACAGTTGTTTCGATTGTATATTCAAAATCCTGATTATTTGGAAATTTAGAACAATATTTTTGGCTTGCATAACTTGCAAAATTACTGACTAATTTATCAACATATCCCTTATAAAGACATATGTTATATAAATCTTTTTCATCCCAATTTTCGTCATAAGTTTTATCAAAATCATATTGTTCTTTAGAAATTTTATTTTTTAAAACGAAAAAATAATTATTCATGAAATAATATGCGTATGAAATATATCCAGAATATTTATTCATAACTTCTTTTAATACTTTTTTTTTCTCTTCACAATCCTCAATTGCGTGTTCATTTTTAAATTCCATCCGAATAATATATGTTTCATATGGTTTAATTCTTGAAACTTTATTTTTTGCATAATTTTTCATCCTAAAACATAAATCTTCATTTAAAATTTCCTTATTTTTAATCTCAAAAAATAATATCAAATAAAACACAAAAGCACAATAGCATGCACAACTTAATTCATATAACATTTCTTTTTCCAATAATAATATGTTTTTTACATTATTTTGTAGAAAGAAATAAATTCAATTTTTTTCTAATAATATTGTATAATGTATATAATGCAACACAATATTTTTTTTTTAAATATTTTTTTTACACATTTTTTACACATTTTTTACACAATTTTTACACATTTTTTTCATTTTTTTATTATTAAAAAGAATATAATAGTCCAATATTTTATTATTGTGCGGAAAAAAAATATTTTTTAGTATAAATATTTTTTTTTATGTTATAAATTTATATTATGTCTGACTTAGAAAAACTTCTAAAACTTAATACTGATAATTCTTTAGATGGTGGAAAACGCAAACGCAAATCCAGAAAAACAAGATCTAAAAAAGTTAAAAAGGGAGGATGCGGAGAAGCAAGCCCTGAAAACACAAATGTTTCTACCGGTGGAAAGAGACGCCGTCGTTCTAAAAAAGTAAATGATGAAGCCCCAAAGAAAAAAACAAGCAAACGTCGCTCCAAGAAAGGATCTAAAAAATCCTCAAAACGTCGTTCCAAGAGATCTGTCGGTGGAAAGAAACGTCGCTCCAAGAAAGGATCTAAAAAATCCTCTAAACGTCGCTCTAAAAGAAAATCCGTTGGTGGAAAGAAACGTCGCTCCAAGAAAGGATCTAAAAAATCCTCTAAACGTCGCTCTAAAAGAAAATCCGTTGGTGGAAAGAAACGTCGCTCTAAAAAAGGATCT
>Ga0210044_10007459_pt1 | contig 13959 bp, 14 predicted proteins | sample CryGey13umfilter_2_FD_183959 | JGI IMG/M metagenome (GOLD analysis project Ga0210044, IMG submission 183959) | Groundwater microbial communities from aquifer in Utah, USA - Crystal Geyser 4/9/14 3 um filter (SPAdes) (version 2) | ecosystem: Environmental > Aquatic > Deep subsurface >... | reverse complement strand
CGTAAGATTTGGAAATGATTTTTTTGCTTCGTTGAGATTTGCATCATTTCCCAAAAAAAGATTGTCAATGACGACGATACGATTCGGATTTTCTTTTATCAATCTGTCAATGAGATGGCTTCCGATAAAACCCGCTCCCCCAGTAACTACTACATTTTTATCCTTCAACGTATACATAATTGGTATCATTATACAAACTATTCAATATAAAATAACTAAAGAGATTTTATACTGTGATTTCTAAAGTATCTTTATATATGGCAATAATTTTTTTCATTATACAATCATTTGAGACATACGGCCGAATGATCGGGCGTGCATTGAAATGAAAAGAGTGATTGCGTATGATAAATTCAAGATTTTTTATCAGGTCGTCTTGATTTTTTGGGATGAAGCCTGTTTGCTTTATGATTTTATCTGGAAAATGAATTAAGTTTGTCGAAATCACATTTAAATTTGAAGCCAACGCTTCGTAAGAAGCAATACCAACTCCCCCATATTTTGTCGTTTTGGGACTGCCGAACATACAGTAGACATCTGCCGCATTGTAATAAAATGGTACGTCTTGGTTTGCGACGATACCAATGACCTTATCTGCTTTTTCTAGTGCATATGCATATAAAGGATCGAACGTTCGGGCTCCAATAAAAAGTAAGTAAATATGTGGATATTTTTTCTTCAGTGTTTCATAAGCGTCTATAATCTTATCAATACCTTTTGTCTTGACCATGGAACCCACATACAAGATGATAAAAGCATCGGAGGGAAGTCCGAGTTTTTTTCTTGCATACTGTTTATCTCTTATTTGAAACCGGTCAAAATCAACGGTAATATTTTCAAAGCTAATTTTTTCAGGATCAATATGAAGGGTTTTGGTCAAATATTCAACACGAGGACGAATCGGAACAAAGAAATGTTTTACTCGTTGAAATGTTATCCGTTCAATGAGTTTCGTACTTATTGTTTCAATCCAGTCAAGCCATGGTGGCTGTCCATACCCATGATACTGGACAAGTATAGGAAACTGAAAATGACGGAAAAGCAACCCATGAAGAATACTCCCTCGCTCTCCCTGGACATGAATGAGCGTTTTTTTTGGATTATGCTTTTTTAGCTCCTGAAATAAAAGTGGACAATGTATCAGGCCGAAATAGGATTCAAGTCCGACGTTCAGTGTTTTTGCGGGGAAAAGTCTATAGGTGATTGAGTTTTTTATGATTACTTTTGGTATTTCAAGATGTCTGACCGGATACCACACTTCATGTTCGAAAATATGAGTATATAGAAGAGTATTTTTTGCCAGCCTTGAAGCCCAGTTCCATTCGATATGATATTCTAGATTTTTATCAGATTCCAGAGAATGGCTTAATATATGAATGATAGTTCTTTTTTTTTGAATCATATTTTCATGTTTGGAATGCCATGATGCTTTATGGATCCCAATTTTGAGATCACGTATCTCATATTTTTCATTATTACAGAATCATGGATCCGTCTCAAACGCTGGACATAAGCTCTCTCTTTCAATGTTTCAGAGAGATGGACGATGTTCCACCAAATGGCTTTGTGAAGAGCGATAAATCCGGCTAAGTTCCCCTTCCATAAATATAAAAAACCTTCGGCAGAGGCTAATAATAGTGAAATCGGTAATGCCCATAAAATATTGGCCAAGGAGTAGTTTTTAATAATTGAGCGAAGGTTATTTTTCTGTGCGTGGAACCTTCTACTTGAAGTTGTGGTATAGCTTGACCCCTTCATAATGGTTGGAACAGAAGTTCCTCCTGTGGAGTGATATACATATATATTTTTCAAAAAATATACTTTCTCTCCTGCAATTCTTGCTCGCCAGGAAAGATCCATATCTTCGAGATACATGTAGAAATCCTCATCAAAACCATTCAATTGCATAAACAATTTTCTTGTTGCAACAAGCGCAGCCCCATCTGCATAAAAAATTGGTCCCTTTCCATTTGTTCCTACTGGATAGCCAAAAATATCCATACTGAAGATAAGGTATCTGTCAGGTAAATCCGACTTATCATATTTTTTTTCGTCAAGCTGCATGAGGTGATATTCTGGGTTATTAATTAAAACTGACGCAAGTTTACTCAGTGTGTCTGTTTCCAGGAAAGCATCAGTATTCATAAGAAAAACATAGACTCCTTTTGCACGTTTGACGCCAATATTGTTTGCACCTGCAAAACCTAAATCAATTTTATTACGGATAACTTGAACCCAGGGAAAAGATTTTTCTACATACTCTGTTGAACCGTCGGTTGACAGATTGTCAACAAATAGTACTTCGAAGTTTCGATAGGTTTGAGACTCGAGCGATGCTAAGCATTTATCTAGCCATTTGAATGCATTTTTATTTGTGATAATGACAGAGATGAAAGGTTTGAGCATAGCATTACTAGTATAATTGAGAAACCGTTATGAATTTGACGAAGTATTCGAGTGCTTGTGTTTGGCGTACTCAATTATCAGTAAGTATTTATGTACTTGGCAAAACAAAGCATAAAAGGTACAATAGAATAACCTTTTATGAAAACTATTATTCTGTGTGGTGGAACAGGTACGAGGCTCAAAGAAGAGACAGAATTCAAGCCAAAACCTATGGTATATATCGGGAAAAAACCGATACTTTGGCATATTATGAAAATATATGCACATTATGGCTTTAATGAATTTATTCTTGCTCTCGGATATAAAGCCGATTACATCAAAGACTTTTTTCTCAATCAAAAAGCTTTTACTTCCGATTTTACTCTTCACACAAAAGATCATAAGACAACTTTCTACCTTGAAAATCGCAAAGAGATAGACAATTTCTCAATAACATTTGTCGATACTGGAATAGATACATTGCCAGGAGAACGTATCTTGCGCTGTAAAGATTATATACCTGAAGAAGACAATGACTTCATGGTCTCATATGGAGATGGAGTTTCAGATATAAATATAGAGAAATTGGTTGATTTTCATAAAAAACAAAATACACTTGCATCACTTACAGGTGTTCATCCCAGCTCAAAATTTGGTATTGTTCAGGTTTCAGCAGATAATAAAGTAAAGGGGTTTGATGAAAAACCAATAATGTCCGAATGGATAAATGGCGGCTTTATGGTATTTAACAAAAAGGCGTTTTCATATTTTAAAGAAGGAGAAATGGAGCACCCCGCCTTACGAAGACTTGCAAAAAATAATGAATTATCTCTCTATAAGCACGAAGGGTTTTGGTATTGTATGGACACGTATAAAGAAGTTGAAGAACTTAATGAGCTCTGGCAAGACCGTCATCCTCCGTGGAAGATTTGGGAATAGAACAATTATTATAACTTCTGATCAATAGTATGGAAAGTAAATCGGCAAATTTAAATAGAAAAAATGTATTGGTCACCGGAGGAACGGGTTTTGTGGGGTCTCATTTGGTTGAACAGCTTTTAAGAAAAGGCGCCACAGTAATCACGACTTACAAATCACTAAATCCTTCCTCCTACTTCATGACGCAGGAGTTAGACAAAAAAACTTTAATGGCCCCTGTTGATATCGTTGAATACGAAAAACTGTTTGATCTTATTACCAAATTTGAAATAGATTTTATTTTTCATCTTGCAGCACAACCCCTCGTTGAAACTGCATATTATAATCCACGCAGAACTCTTGATTCAAATATAAGAGGAACTATAAATGTCTTGGAAAGTGCGCGACAGTATCCACGCATCAAGGGTGTCATTTTCGCTTCGTCAGATAAAGCATATGGAAAGTCAAAATTGGGTGAAAAGTACATTGAATCCGATCCTCTGCGTGGTGATCATCCATATGAGGTTTCAAAGTCGGCAGCTGATCTGATCGTCAGTTCTTACTTCAAAACATATGGCGTTCCTGTTGTCACTACTCGGTTTGGTAATATTTATGGAGAAGGAGATTTAAATTACTCTCGTATTATCCCTGGGATTATGAAATCTATTATTGATAATGAAGATTTTGAAATTAGAAGCGATGGTACTTATGTGCGTGATTATCTATATGTGAAAGATGTAGTTCAGGGATATCTTATGTTGGCAGAACATATTGATGAAATGAAAGGCGAAGTATTCAATTTCGGATCTGAGGATACTATGTCCGTTTTTGAGGTAATTAGAGTCGTAGAAACTTCGATAGGTAAGAAAGTTCCTTTTAAAATATTAAACCAAGTTAAAAATGAGATACCTTATCAATCTTTGGACTATAATAAAAGTAGAAAGCAATTAAACTGGGAACCTCAAAATTCTCTCTTATCAATAGCTAAAAATATTCTTCATTGGTATCAATTTAGGTTACGATAATGCAAAGTTTTACACAGAAGATAAGGCTGAAAGTATCAAGGCTTCGTCAACTCATAGTTGAATCGCTTTTACCAAGAGAAAGCCATCATATCGGGTGTTCATTATCAATTCTTGATATTGTGACAGTACTCTATTATTCAATTCTTCGTACAAATCCCAAAAAACCCTCCGATCCAGATCGTGACATTTTTATTCTCAGTAAGGGGCATGGCGCCTTGGCTGTTTACGCAGTTCTTTATGAAAAAGGATTTTTTTCAAAAGATATTTTAATGTCATACGATCGTGACGGCGGAAAACTTCCAGAGCATATTACACATAATATATCTGGAGTTGAAGTATCAACTGGTTCATTAGGGCATGGACTACCAATCGGTTCTGGATTTGCTCTTTCCTTTAAAAATGATCGAAAAGATAACAAGGTTTATGTTCTTATGTCAGATGGAGAATTAAATGAGGGGTCAAATTGGGAATCTATTATGTTTGCAGCTCATCATAAGCTTAGTAATTTGATAGCAATAATCGACCTTAATGGTTATCAGGGATATTCTACTACTGAAAAAGTGTTAGATCTTTCACCTCTTAGTGAAAAATTTCAATCATTTGGATGGAATGTGCATACAGTTGATGGGCATAATTACGAGGATATGCGCTTATTATTTCAAAAAATACAATCTGAAACAAATACAAAACCAAATGTTGTTATTGCCAGGACTGTGAAAGGAAAAGGAATACCCTTTTTTGAAGGAAAATTTGAATCGCATTATTTATCTATTGATGAAGAAACAAAAAAAACTATTTTGACGCAATTACAAAGAAACTAATTATGAGAAACGCTGTCATAAACGAAATCTATAAGTTAATGAAGAACGATGAGCGCATCTATTTTTTGACGGGTGATCTGGGTTTTCATGTTTTGGAAAAAATTGAGAAGGATTTTTCTAAACGATTTATTAATGTGGGGATTGCAGAACAGAACATGATTGGAATTGCGGCGGGACTTGCACTGTCAGGAAAAAAAGTCTACGTGTACTCAATTATTCCTTTTGTAACAATGCGGTGTTTTGAACAAATTCGAGATGATCTTTGTTATCATGATCTTGATGTAACAATTATCGGTGTAGGAAGCGGATTATCATATGGAATTCTCAGTGGTACACATTTTGCATTAGAAGATATTGCCATACTTCGATCATTACCTAATATGACAATATTTTCTCCAGCTGATGAAATAGAAGCTTCACAAGGGATACGAGCATTTAATAATTATGCTCATCCGATTTACATGAGGATTGGTAAAAGTATAGAGCCACAGATCTATAAAGATAGTTATGAATTTAGGATAGGTAAAAGTGTGGTTCTTAAAAAGGGAAAGGATATTGTAATTTTTACGACTGGCAGCATTAGTCATGAAGTATTAAAATCTGCACATTTACTTAAGATTCAAAATAATATTGATGTGATGGTAATTAATATACATACCATTAAACCATTAGAAATAAAAAGGATTAAAGAATTTATTAAAGATAAAAAAATTATAGTTAGTGTTGAAGAACATGGGCTAATTGGTGGATTAGGTAGTATAATTTTGGAAATCTTTTCAGACAACTATATTAATAGAAATATATTACGGATAGGAACGAAGGATCATTTTATCAAAGAAATTGGTACTCAAGCATATCTACGTAAAATTCTTCATTTAGATGCCAATGGTATCTACGATCAAATTATCAACTATTTACACAATGAAAAATAATATTTTTAACTCAGAAAAAACATACATTCCTGTTTCTGGAAAGGTGTACGATGATACGGAAATAAATAATGCAATCGAAGCAGCCAGAGATGCTTGGTGGACGGAAGGACGATTTGTAAAATTGTTTGAGAAGAATTTTAAAAAATTTATGGGGGTAAAGTATGTTTCGCTTGTGAATTCAGGCTCTTCTGCAAATCTGGTCTCACTCTACTCTCTTTCATCTTCGGTGTTTGGAAAACGAGCGCTACAAAAAGGAGATGAGTTTATCACTGCTGCAGTTGGATTTCCCACCACCGTAAATCCTGGCATTCAATTTGGCCTTACTCCTGTATTTATTGATGTAAATCTCAAAACACTCAATATGAATGTTGATAAAATTGAGCAGGCAATAACTCCTAAAACAAAACTTATTATGATGGCGCATACACTCGGGATTCCCTTTGATCTTGAAAAAGTACTGTACATCGTAAAAAAACATAATCTCTGGCTCATCGAGGATAGCTGCGATGCATTGGGGTCAAAATATAATGGAAAATTAGCGGGAACTTTTGGCGATATAGCGACATATAGTTTTTATCCGGCTCATCAGATGACTATGGGAGAAGGCGGAGCAATAGTCACTAACAATCCCCTAATCCATCGATCGATTCGTCAGTTTCGAGACTGGGGACGAGATTGTTGGTGTGACACGGGAAAAGATGATACCTGTGGAAAACGATTTAACTGGCAACTAGGTGAGCTTCCTCAGGGGTATGATCATAAGTATATCTACTCCCAGATCGGTTTTAATGTCAAGCTCACCGATTTTCAAGCGGCAATTGGGGTAGCGCAACTTGAAAAGTTACCAGGGTTTATTGAGAAGCGAAAAGAGAATTACAAAAAACTTCATACATTTTTAAGTAATTATTCCCAGTATTTCAGTTTGATAGAACTTTCAGATAAAGAAGATCCTTGTTGGTTTGGATTTCCGATAACCGTAAAAGAGAATGCTCCCTTTTCTCGCAATGAACTTACCGGATATCTGGAAAAGAACAAAATTGGAACTCGCAATGTATTTGCCGGAAATCTTCTGCGCCACCCTGCCTATCTCAATCTTAAAAACAAACGGATTGTCGGCAAGTTGACAAATGCAGACATTATTATGAAAAATGCATTTTGGATCGGTGTTTTCCCCGGCATAGATGAGGTGCGGCTCGCATACATGCAAACAACTATTAAAAACTTTCTGGAAAAAATATAGCTTTATGACTATTCTTCTCACGGGAGGTACTGGGTTTATCGGTAGTCACGTACTTGATCGGCTCATTGCCGATGGTTATGAAGTAATTCTACTCAAACGCAGTACTTCTCAACTGTGGCGAATCACAAACAACATAGGAAAAGTGGTTTTGTACAACGTCGATGAACAGGATTTAGAAAAAGTATTTCAGAAGCACGCCATCGATTGTATTTTGCATATTGCGGGTCATTATGTCAAAAAGCACAAAAATATTGCAGAGCTTGATGAGCTCATTGATAGTAATATTAGGTTTCCCAGTCATCTGCTCGAATTTGCAGCAAAATACAAGGTAAAAGGGTTTATCAATACGGGTACTTTTTTTGAATATAAGCCACAGGATGCACCACTTTCTGAAAGAGCAGAGATTGAGCCGTATGACTATTACGCTGCAACAAAGGTGGCTTTTGAAAGTATGCTTGGATATTATACGTCGCACGCATCTCTCAAAGGTATTACTTTGAAACTATTTTCTCCCTATGGTGAAAAAGATAATGATAAAATCATCCCCCTTCTTATCAGGTCGTGTATTCAGAACACTCCCCTATCCCTCACCAAAGGAGAACAACGCTTGAGTTTCACCTACATTGGCGATATTGTCGACGCCTATATCAACGCTATCAAATATATGACAAATCAACGAACTCAGTATGAACAGTTTAATATTGGTTCATCCCAAGCGCATTCGATAGAGGATATTGTCCAGACACTTACGAAAATGTCACCGCAAAAGAAAAATCTGATCAAATTGGGAGCGGTGCCATATGGATTGCACGAGCTCATGTATATGGTGTGTAATGCAGAAAAAGCAGAGAAACTGCTTCATTGGAAAGCAAAAACAGAATTGAAAACCGGACTTGAAAAAACAATGGCGTATTATCAGACGAGTCCGGCGACACATTATTAGTTTTATAAAATTATGATAGATGGTGTAAAAATCAAAAAACTGGAAAAAATTTCTGACGAACGGGGTTCGATTCTTCATATGATTCGCAAAGACGATCCGGATTTCAAACAGTTTGGAGAAATATACTTTTCGACGATTTATCCGGGGGTTGTCAAGGGTTGGCATTTGCATACAGAAATGGTCTTAAATTATGCGGTGGTAACCGGAATGATTAAACTGGTCTTATTCGATGACAGAAAAGATTCTCATACGCATGGCGAACTTATGGAGCTTTATATCGGTGAAGACAATTATTCCCTTGTTACCATTCCTCAAAATGTTTGGAACGGATTTAAGGGTATTGGGACAAAGACCGCGATAGTTGCTAACTGTTCGACTCTTCCCCATGATCCCAAGGAGATAAAACGAATGGATCCCTTGAAAAATGACGTAATCAATTATGTCTGGGAGATAAAGTTTAAGTAATAAAACATATGTCTTTGAAATTGCATCCGGTGATCCAAAAAGATATCGAAGAAATCTGCAAAACCCTAGGGAGTAAACTGAGCCAATTTGAGGGGATGGACATTCTTATAACCGGTGCGGGTGGTATGCTTGCAAGATACCTTGTTTATACTCTCCTTTATGCAAATGACTTCTTGTTTACCAAAAAATGCAAACTTCATCTTGTCGTCAGAAACTCAAAAATACTTTTCGGCAAACGGCAGGATATAGAATACATTTACGTTGATATTGCAGAAGAAACCCTTCCTTCAATTGATGCAGACTACATTATCCACGCCGCGTCAAAAGCTGCCCCCAAAATCTATACAAAACACATGCTTGACACACTGAATACCAATATCAAAGGACTCTACACTGTTCTTGACTCTGTTTCAAAAAATACCAAAAGCATTTTGTATTTTAGTTCAGGTGAAATATATGGTAATCCTCCAAAAGACACAAGATTAACAGAAGAGTATCTCGGTATAACGGATCATCTCAATGAACGGTCCTGTTATGTTGAAGGAAAAAAAACAGGAGAAACAATTTGCATGAATTATTTCCGTGAAAAGAAGTTTCCCATCAAAATTGCCCGAATATTTCACACGTTCGGACCATGTTTAAATTTGGACGACGGGAGAGTTTTTAGTGATTTTATTCATGATGGATTACAGCACAAAAATATCACGATTAAAGGAAATAAAAATATAAAACGGGCATTCCTATATATTCAGGATGCGACAATTATGTTTTTTTTACTATTATTATCATCAAAAAATGGTGAAGTGTACAATATCGCAAATGATAAAAATGTGGTTTCAGTAGATCAGCTAGCAGAAATTGTCAGAGACGAATTTAATACTCATTTTGAGAAAAAACTCCATATAGAATATCAGACAGAAAATCGGAATGTATATGTACATGCTCCAGATACGGTAATTCCAGACGTGTCGAGGTTTAAAAAAGTATTTGGATATGCTCCAAAGATTTCAGTAAAGCAGGCATTTCGCCGAACCATAGCTTCTTTTTTTCAATAATTATTTTGCTTGGAATTTTTTGATTTGTTCTTGATGTTTTTTTTTGTGGAGAAAAAAGAAATTCGTAGGAACAGTGGCAAAGTCAACGGTCTTTATTTGCTTGATCTTATTGCCTGAAATATAAAAGCAATGATAATCCAACTGTTGGAAAAAAGAAATAATATCGTTGGGGTGGTAACCAAATTTTTTTGACCATTTCCGAAGCATTTCAGTAAAAATAATAGGAGTGCTTCCTTGTATTAATCTGCATCCCCCTTTGAAGACAAATAATTCTGCTCCCTCAACATCGCATTTTATGAAGTCAGGGAGGATTTTCGATTGAGAGCAAAAATTATCAAGAGTTTTTAGTTTACATCTGATTTTTTCAACTTTTTTTTGTGATGTTAGATGTGCCATTGAGGCATTTCCTGAACCCTCAGGGTAGAAATAAAAATCAAAAGACCCTATTTTGTCAGAAAATCCAAAATTATAAAGATGAATATTTGCCAGATTATTTAATTTTGTATTTCTTACAAGATATTTATATGTATTTGGCATTGGTTCGAAAGCATGGATTTGTGAACCTTGAATTTGTTTGGATAATGTAAATGAATACCATCCGATATTTGCGCCTATGTCAAATATAATCGGTTTGACCGGGGCAAGAGAAATTATCATATCTATTTCTTCTTTCTCATATGTAGTAAAATTAAGTATTTCGATAGGTGCAATTCGCTCGTCAAGAGGATCGCACACCATTTGTATGTTGTTCTTCCTTGAGGTTAAAATAACCAGTTCATCCTTGATTTCGATCTTTCTTATATCAGTAGTTGGGATATAATGAGAATACTCAAAAAGTCGAGCATGAATTTTATGCATTTTACTAATATAGGAAGATTTTGGAATTTTTCCCATGGTGAAATTGGAGTGAAGGGCTGAAAGTTTTGACATGTTATGAATGAATTGAATATATTATATGCAATATTATCATAAAATAGGATGAAGATTCAAAAACAACGACCTCTACTATCTATTTGTATTCCTACTTATAATCGAACTTTATATCTTCAAGAGTGTTTGAAAAGTATTGTGAGTCAGTTATCTTTGCAGTATATCATAGAAAATGTAGAAATCGTGATTTCTGATAATCATAGTACTGACAACACAAAACAAGTAGTCGAAAGTTTTATGCAAAAAAATACTCAGATACGTTACTTTTGTAATGAAAAAAATCTCGGACCGGTAGTAAATGTTAAAAAAGTTGCGGAATATGCACTAGGTGATTATGTCTGGTTTTTTTCAGATGACGATATTCATAAAAAGGGTTCTATCGCAAAAATTCTTTCAATTATTAAGCTATATATACCTGATGTTATCCAAACAAATATGGATCTCTGTTCAATAGACGCAAAGAAAATCATTGACCCAAATCTTCTTCGTGTTCAGAAAGATACATTTTTGGAAACTAAAAAAGCATACTTTACGTTTCTGGAAGACAAATTTTTTCTACCATTAGATTGGTATTTGACCTCATTTTCAAATACGATAATTTTGCGAAAATTATTTCAAAAAAATATTAAATTTTTCGATCAATTCAACAAGTCTGAGCATATTTTCCCCCATATAGCCATTATTTTTTATACGAATGAAAATTACAAAATATGTATAGTGGCACAGTCTGTTGCGCTGTTTCGCACAGGAAATCGTGAATTTGGTCCAAAAAGCAAAGTAGAATTTCTAAAGTTTTGGTATAGAGTATTAAACATTCATTATCAGACTATTTTGAGTGTAAATCGTGAGTATATTTCTATAAAATTCCGCTTTTTGTATTTATTAAAATATTGTTCTCGAATCTTTCGGATAATCTTCCTTCGACTATTTCAAGTTGATATAAGTGATTTTTTGATTAAGTTATTCTATCGATAAATTTAAATCTTAACCCATTGTTGAGTTTTCAGGTCATATTTTTTCAATACATGCGCCGGATTTCCTGCCACAATGGAAAAGGCGGGCACATCTTTTGTAACAACGGAATTGGCAGCAACTACAGCGTGTTCTCCGATTGTCACATTTTTAAGGATTGTGCTTTTGACACCCAGAAAAACATTATCCCCGATCTTGACATAACCATCTTCAGTCAAAGGTTGTTCATGTAAATTTTTATTGACGTCCTCAAATCCATGGTCATGGTCAGTGATAAATACATATGAGGACATTATGACGTGGTTTCCTATCTCAATATTATTATTTGCGGAAATAAAAGTGTTGTTTCCAATATCTACATTGTTCCCAATTTTGATCTTTGTCTTTGTCGTACTGTTTACTTTGTAGCCTCCAAATTCCGTACTCACGGTTATTCGACAAAAAGCTCCAATATTTACTTGGTCTCCAATTGTAATATATTGTTCGTTTGCAGTATTTAAAATAGGTTTTATAATACTTTTTTTCCCAAAATACTGGAACTTGCTTGCGTGCAATTTTGTATATATCCGTGATAGAAAAAGTACGATTGGGAATATCATAGGGTTTACGAATGGTGAATAGGAATTGTTTGGAATCTTAATGTGTTTATATTATTTTTGTACCAATCAACCATTGGAATAAGCATGAATGGAGGCACAATCGTAGTCCCTAATGCAAAAAACCAAAATGCCAATGTAAATATATTTTCCCATCTATATTTAATCAGGTACCATATTTCACGGATAAGATTTGGATAGTGAGAATAGTTGCGTATCTGAACAAGACCCACATAATTAACTGCAACAAAATTTTTTATACAATAATTTCTTATCTTTTCATATTTTTTTTCATTAAATACATTCTGAAACATTTGAACCCAACTCAAAACTGGTGATTTATCATATATCGATGAGAGAAATCGGCATTGACTACTTTCAATTCGCACAGAACTGACGTAATCTTTCAGAAACACGACAGGGTGTTTTTTAAAAATTGATGCAAAAGGGTATATATGACAAGGAAAAATGTCAGGGTGAAATTTTAAATCCATAAATTTTCTACGGTATGCAAGGGCAGAAAGTGAATCGAGAACCTGGAATACTGCTTTGACCCGCTTTGGATCGTCGGTGATTTTGACGATCTCATCCTTTTTGCTATTTAAGGGAAATCGGGCTCTGACAGTGGTATGAAAATTTTTATCAAACCATCGATACGGTCGACAGACTGCTCCAATATCTTCTGAAAGCTGAAACGCGGCATACGTCTTTTCAAGAGCATTTTTGATGAGAATGTCATCCTGACCGAGAAGATAGATGATCTCACCTTTTGCATGAGTGAGGCATCGGTTCAGGTTTCCTGGATACCCGAGATTTATTGCGGCAGGAAAGTAATGGATACGTTTATCTTTGTAAGATTTGATCACTTTTTCGGTAGTATCCTTCGATCCGTCATCACAGATGATGATTTCAAAATTCTGGTACGATTGTGCAAGAATACTATCGATTGCTTCACCGATCACCGTGCCACCGTTATATGCTGGAATGAGAATACTGAATAAAGGTTTTTCCATATTTTTAAACTCGATGTAAATCAACTTTTTCTTTTTTAATCTGGGATTCAATTATTCCTAAAATAGCGGCTGAATATTCAAGTATTTTCATAACAATCATACCAATCGCATGTAGTGGATCCCGCAGCAAGAGATCGTAATTTTGGATAAAATCTGGACGTATCAGTGAGTATTGTTTGGTAAGATACGATTTTCTATTTTTGTGTTTTTTTACATACTCAACGATATTTTTACCATATATGTATTTCTTTTTCATCTGTTTTGAAAGGCTAAGATTTCCTTCGTAATGAAGGATCTGAAAAGATGCTTTTATAGTTTTATATCCTGCATCATTGAGACGGAGTTGAAAATCAAAATCATCATTTCCTCCGAGAGTTGGATCCAAACCTCCAACTTTATCCCAAACAGTTTTTTTGATAAATCTTGCAGCATCAGTGATAGAGATAGGGCTTCTATTGTAGCAATCTTTTTCAAGAGCTCGACATTTTGCCCAAAAACTTTCTCCATACGATTTTTCAGGAAGTATTATTGCATCCGCATTTCCTTTTTCAATAAGGTCAACGGCATTTTTTATGGTGTCTTCTGGAATTCTCATATCAGAATCCATCCAGTAGATATATTCGCCTTTTGCTTGTGCAACGCCATAATTGCGTTGGTAGGGAAC
>Ga0210044_10007458_pt1 | contig 13963 bp, 9 predicted proteins | sample CryGey13umfilter_2_FD_183959 | JGI IMG/M metagenome (GOLD analysis project Ga0210044, IMG submission 183959) | Groundwater microbial communities from aquifer in Utah, USA - Crystal Geyser 4/9/14 3 um filter (SPAdes) (version 2) | ecosystem: Environmental > Aquatic > Deep subsurface > Groundwater... | reverse complement strand
ATGGAGACCAGCCGCACCACGGCGTCCACCGAGTCGGCGCGCTGCAGCACCTCCACCGGCTTCTTCAGCCCGACCAGGATCGGGCCCACGACCTCGGCCCCGCCTAGCTCGGACATCGCCTTGTAGCACGCGTTTCCGGCGTCCAGGTTGGGGAACACGAACACGTTGGCCGGCCCCTTGAGTCTGCAGAACGGATACAGCTCCCGCATCAGCTCGTAGTTCGTGGCGGTGTTGAACTGCATCTCGCCGTCCACCTGGAGGTCGGGACGGCGCTGCTTGACGAGCTCCGTGGCCCACGCCATCTTGCGTGCCCCGACGGTCTTGTTCGATCCGAAGTTGGAGTAGGAGATCATCGCGATCCGCGGCTCGATGCCCAGCTCGCGCACCTCGTCGGCGGTGACGATGGCGATCTCCGCCACCTCCTCCGCCGTGGGATCCACGTTGACCGTGCAGTCGGTGAAGAACGCCACGTCGTTCTTCAGTACCAGCATGTACATCCCCGCCACGCGGCTGACGCCCTCCCGCGTGCCGACGATCTCCAGCGCCGGCGTCACGGACTCGGGGTAGTGCGTGGTCATGCCAAGGATCACCGCGTCGGCGTCGCCCTCGCGCAGCATCATCATCGCGAAGTACTTGCGGCTGCTCAGGCGGTAGTGCGCCTCACGCAGCGTCACACCCCGGCGGGAGCGCAGGTTGGTGTACTCCACGCAGTAGTGCTCGAGCTTCGGGTGGTCCTGGGGGTCGACGATCTCCACCCGTCCCACGAGGTCCAGGCCCAGCTCCCGGATCCGGCCGGTGACGCTGGCCTCCGCGCCGAGCAGGATCGGACGGGCGATGCCCTCGTCCACCAGGATCTGCGCCGCGCGCAGGATCTTGTCGTCCTCGCCCTCGGGAAACGCCACGCGCTTGGGGGCCTGACGCGCCTGCTCGCGGTACTTGCGCATCACCATGTGGGTCCGGCCGAAGATGCGCTCCAGGCTGCGCTTGTACTCCTCCATGTCGATCTGCCGCCGCGCCACGCCGGTGTCGAGGGCCGCCTGCGCCACCGCCGGCGCCTCCCACGTCAGCACCCGGGGGTCGAACGGCTTGGGGATGATGTACTCCGGACCGAACTTCAACGTCACCCCGCCGTAGGCCCGCTGCACGCTCTCCGGCGTGTCCTCCTTGGCCAGCGCCGCCAGGGCGTGGGCCGCCGCCACCTTCATCGGCTCGTTGATCTCGCGGGCCTGCACGTCCAGCGCCCCGCGGAAGATGAAGGGGAAGCCAAGCACGTTGTTGACCTGGTTCGGGTAGTCGCTGCGGCCGGTGGCCATGATCACGTCGTCGCGGGCGGCCCGTGCCTCGGGGTAGCTGATCTCGGGGTCGGGGTTGGCCATCGCGAAGACGATGGGCCGCGGCGCCATGGACTTGACCATCTCCTGCGTCACCAGCCCGCGCACCGAGCAGCCGAGGAACACGTCCGCCCCCTCCATCGCCTCGCCCAGCGTGCGGCAGGGCAGCGAGGTGGCGAAGAACGCCTTGTAGGGGTTCATCCCCTCCTTCCGCCCCTCGAACACCACGCCCTTGCTGTCCACCAGCATCACGTTCTCCTTCTTGACGCCCAGCGTGATGTAGAACTTGGCGCAGGCGATGGCCGCCGATCCGGCTCCGGAGACCACCACGATCAGCTCATCGAGCTTCTTCTCCACCAGCTCGGACGCGTTGAGCAGGGCCGCGCCGCTGATGATCGCCGTCCCGTGCTGGTCGTCGTGGAACACGGGGATATTCATGATCTGCTTCAGCTTCTCCTCGATGTAGAAGCACTCGGGCGCCTTGATGTCCTCCAGGTTGATGCCGCCAAAGGTGGGCTCGAGCTTGGCGACGATGTTCACGATCTCGTCAGGATCGAGGCTGTCGATCTCGATGTCGAACACGTCGATGTCCGCGAACTTCTTGAACAGGCAGCCCTTGCCCTCCATCACCGGCTTGCCCGCCATGGCGCCGATGTTGCCCAGCCCCAGCACCGCGGTCCCGTTGGACACCACCGCCACGAGGTTGCCCTTTGCAGTGTAGGTGTAGACCAGCGCCGGGTCCTTCTCGATCTCCAGGCAGGGCTCGGCCACTCCCGGCGTATAGGCCAGCCCCAGGTCGCGCTGGGTCAGCAGCGGCTTGGTGGAGACGACCTCGATCTTCCCTGGACGGCCCTTGGTGTGATAGTCCAGTGCATCCTGTCTTCGGATCATTGCTCTCTCCTCTCCGGTCCATGAGGCCGAGCTGCAAGCATGTCTACGTGGTGCTCTCCGGTGAGCCGTGGGCGGGGACACTGCATGTGGTCAGGGTATTCACGCGAATACGCCCACTCGGATTCCACTGCTGCCTCGTCGATAACAGGCAGTGGGGTTAACGCCGATCCACGGTTCTTGCAAGCAAAAACCACCACCGGGTGCGGCGACGGATTGGTGCTATATTGCCGCCCGCCAGTCCAAACAAGGAGTCAACATGCCCACGATGTTCAAGGGGCGCGTGAACCGGATCCACTTCGTCGGAATCGGCGGAATCGGCATGAGCGGCATCGCCGAGGTGCTGCTCAACCTGGGGTACCAGGTCAGCGGGTCGGACCTGCGCGAGAGCGAGATCACCCGGCGCCTGGTCCAGCTGGGCGGCATCATCACCACCGGCCACGACGCCGAGAACCTGAAGGATGTCGACGTGGTGGTGATCTCGAGCGCGGTCAAGGCCGACAATCCGGAGGTCACCGCCGCACGGCGCCGCAAGATCCCGGTGATCCCCCGGGCCGAGATGCTGGCCGAGTTGATGCGGCTGAAGTACGGCGTGGCCATTGCCGGCAGCCACGGCAAGACCTCCACCACGTCGCTGGTGGCGGCGATCCTGGAGCGCGCCGGGCTGGACCCCACCGTGGTCATCGGCGGCAAGGTCAACAGCCTGGGCACCAGCGCACACCTGGGCCAGGGGGAGTACCTGGTGGCCGAGGCGGACGAGAGCGACGGTTCTTTCCTCCGCCTGTCCCCCACCGTGGCGGTGGTGACCAACATCGACCCCGAGCACCTCGACCACTACGGCGACCTGGACCACCTGCGCAGCACGTTCGTCGACTTCGTGAACAAGGTCCCGTTCTACGGCCTGTGCGTGCTGTGCCTGGACTGTGAGAACGTGCAGGGCATCCTGCCCCGGGTGGAGAAGCGCTTCGTGACCTATGGCACCACGCCCCAGGCCGACTACACGGTGCAGGAGGTGCACGCCGACGGTCTGACCACGCGGTTCACGCCGGTGCGCCACGGCCAGGCGCTGGAGCCGGTCACGTTGCAGATGGTGGGGCGCCACAACGTGCTCAACGCGCTGTCCACCATCGCCGTGGCCGACGAGCTCGAGATCCCGTACGACGTGACGCGGCAGGCGCTGTGCGACTTCGGCGGGGTCCAGCGCCGATTCACCGTGCGCGGCGAGCAGGGCGGCGTGATGGTGGTGGACGACTACGGACACCACCCCACCGAGATCAGGGCGACCCTGGCGGGAGCGCGGGAGGCGTTCGGGCGACGGGTGCTGGCCGTGTTCCAGCCCCACCGCTACTCCCGGACCCACCTGCTGTTCGAGCAGTTCGCGACGGCGTTCTACGACGCGGACCTGCTGCTCATGACCTCGATCTACGCCGCCGGTGAGGACCCCATCGAGGGCGTCGACGCCCGGCTCCTGGCCCAGGCGATCCGCGAGCGCGGCCACAAGGACGTCACCTTCTGCGACGACCACGCGGCGCTGTTCGACGCGCTGGCGGCCCGTGTGCAGCCGGGCGACCTGGTGGTGACGCTGGGCGCGGGCGACATCTGGAAGGTCGGTCAGTCGCTGGTGGAGCACCTGGCCCGCCAGGACGGGCAATGAGCCGTGCGGGTCGGCCGGGGCGCTACTCGCCCAACATCACCGGCAACCACCTGGCGGCGATGGCGCGCCACAACGGCGACGGCGAGGCCGTCGTGTGCGACACCCACCGCACGACCTGGCGCGAGCTGCACCGGCGCGTCAACCGCCTGGCCCGGTCCATGGGGCGGTGCGGGGTGCAGCGGGGCGACACGGTGGCGCTGGTGTTCCACAACACGCTGCAGTTCATCGAGGTCAACTTCGCGGCCCAGCTCTGCGGTGCGATTCCGGTGCCGTTCAACTACCGCCTCACCGCGGCCGAGACGGCGCGCCAGCTGGAGCATTGCGACGCGCGCGTCCTGCTGTACGACGCGATGTGGTCCGCGGCCGTCGAGGGTGCCCTGGACCGGCTGGGGCCCAAGGCCCCGCCCCACGTGATCGGCCACGGCGCGACCCGGCGCCCCGGGATCCAGGCCTACGACGCACTCCTCGCCGGCTCCGACGAGCCGCAGCACGTCGCCACCACCCCGGACGACGTGGCGGTGATGGTCTACACCGGGGGCACCACCGGGTTGCCCAGGGGCGTGCTGCTGACCTACGGCGCGCACCAGGAGATGTTCGCCAGCCTGCTGGCGCAGCTCATGACCCGCGGGGCCCAGCTCGACCTGTCCCCCGAGCAGCTGCGCCGGGTGGTGGACACCATGCCGGTGCCCGGGCTGAAGTACCTCGCTCCCCTGACCCGCAGCCGCATCGCGCGCCGCATCTTCGCTCACCCCCGCACCACGGGCCTGCTGCGCCACGCCCTGCTGCAGCTGCTGACGCGGCCCGAACTGGCGCGGGTGGGCTACCGCTTCCCCGTACGCTACATGACGCCCTCCATGCCCCTGTTCCACGACGCGTCGTACCAGATGCTGATGCTGGGGCTGATGGCCGGCAACCTGACGTTCCTGCTCTCCACCGGTCCGACGTTCGACGCGCACCAGGTGCTGCTGGCGATCCAGCGCGAGCGGCCGTTCTTCCTGGCCAACGTCCCCACCGGGTGGAAGAAGCTGGTGCACCACCTGCTGCACCACGACGACCCCACGTTCACCCCCGATCTGAGCTCGGTGCGGGTGGCGGCCACCGGGGCCGGCGTCTGCTCCGCGGAGCTGAAGCGCCAGATCATGACCTGCTTCCCCGGCGTGATCGTGCTGGACATGCTGGGCCAGACCGAGATGACGCCGGTCACCGCGTTTCGCATCGACGCCAGGGCCGACACGCTCAAGGATCGGTCGGTGGGCCAGACCATCGTGCAGTCCCGGATCGTCGACGAGCAGGGCGCGGACCTGCCGCCCGGCGCGGTGGGGGAGATCCTGTACCGCTCGTCAACCCAGATGAAGGGCTACTACAAGGACCCGGACGCCACGGCCTCGATCACCCGCGACGGCTGGCTGTACAGCGGCGACGTGGGCTATCTCGACGAGGAGGGCGAGCTGCGCATCGTGGACCGCAAGCAGGAGTGCATCAACACCGGCGGCGAGAAGGTCTACCCCACCGAGGTGGAGCAGGTGCTGGGGCAGCACCCCGCGGTGGAGCAGGCCTGCGTGGTGGGGATCGACGACGCCGAATGGGGGCAGACGGTCCGCGCGATGGTGCAGCTCAAACCCGCGACGCACCTCACGGCCGACGAGCTGACCGATTTCTGCCGCCCGCACCTGGCGGGCTTCAAGATCCCGCGGCAGGTGGTGTTCGTGGACCAGCTCCCGCTGTCCGCCGTGGGCAAGGTACTGAGGAGCCAGGTTCGGGCGCTGTACGGCTGACCCCGGTGCTGAAGGCTTGTTCTCGCCGCCCACGTTGCGTAACGTGGAGTGCCATGGACAGTCCGCTGGGCATCTTCCTGTTCGAGTACCTCGTGCTGGGCGTGGTCTTCGTCGTGGGGCTGGTGTACGCCATCCGGCAGGGGGACGTGGGGTGGCGCGCCGGCGAACCCCGCCGCAACCTGCTGATGCTGGTGTCGGGCTGCGTGGTGTACCTCGCGATCCATGGCTTCTTCCAGTTCGTCGCGGTGGACTTCTGATGACGGCCAGCCATCCCGCGGTGGTGGGCAGCACCATCGACTACGTCATCATCGTGGCCTACTTCGTGATCGTGCTCGGCTTCGGCAGCATCTTCGGCCGGCAGACCCACTCCACCAAGGACTTCTTCTTCGGCGGACAGCGCTTCAGCTGGTGGATCATCGCCTTCTCGCTGGTGGCCACCACCGTCGGGTCCTACAGCTTCATCAAGTACTCCCGCGTGGCCTACACCCACGGGCTGTCCGCCACCATGTCCTACACCAACGACTGGTTCTGGATGCCGCTGCTGTGCTTCGTGTGGCTGCCCATCGTGTTCTACTCGCGCGTGACGTCGGTCCCCGAGTATTTCGAACGTCGCTTCGACTCCCGGGTGCGGCTGTTGACCACCGTCGTGATCATGATCTACCTGCTGGGCTACATCGGCATCAACCTGCTGACCATGGGCGTCGCGCTCAAGGCCATGCTGGGCTGGAACGTGTACCTCGCCGCCGCCGCCGTGGCCGTGGTCTGCGGCATCTACGTCACCGCCGGGGGCCAGACCTCAGTGATCATGACCGACCTGCTGCAGGGGCTGATGCTGCTGGTGGCGGGGTTCGTCCTGTTCGGGCTGGGCACGTCGCGGCTGGGAGGGATCCGCCGCTTCTGGTCGCTGCTCCCCCGAGACCACCGCCTGCCGTTGAACTACTTCAACCGCCCCCCCGAGTTCAACTTCGTCGGCGTGCTGTGGCAGGACGGCGTGAGCCAGACGATGTTCGCCTACTTCATCAACCAGGGCATGATCATGCGCTTCCTCAGCGCCAAGTCACCCCGCGAGGGACGCCGCGCGCTGGTGTTCCTGTTCCTGGTGCTGATGTTCCTCGCCGCCGTCGCGGTGGCCAACGCGGGATGGATCGGCAAGGCGATGGTGGAGGCGGGGCTGCTGCCCGCGGACCTCGATCCCCAGCAGGTGTTCGTCAAGGTCGCCGACGCCGTGTGCAGCCCCGGCATATTTGGCTTCGTCATGGCGGCGCTCACCGCGGCGCTGATGTCCACCGCCGACACCCTGCTCAACGCCACCAGCGCCATCGTGGTCAACGACATCTACCGCCCCTACTTTCGCGCCCACGCCAGCGACCGCCACTACCTGGGAGTGGCGCGCATCACCTCGTCCGCCGCCGCCGTGATCGGCTTCGGCGCGGTGTTCATCTTCGCCTCGTTCAAGTCGATCTACACCGCCCACGGCGCCTTCACGGCGATGGTCACCCCGCCCATGGCCGCCGCGGTGATGATGGGCGCCCTGTGGCGACGGTTCAACACCGCCGGGGCCATCGCCACGATCCTCGGCGGCTCCCTGGCCCTCGCCATCTCGCTGGTGGAGCCGGAGGTGATCCGGCCGTTCTCCTTCGGCGTGCCCCGGGGCGGGGACTATCACCACGCGTGGGTGTTCCAGCGGGCGCTGTACGGCCTCGTGGCCTCCATGGGCCTCGGCATCGTCACCACGCTGTTCACGCCGCCCCCGGATGCGAAGCGCATCTCGGGTCTGGTGTGGGGCACGCTGGACGACGCGCGCCGCCGGTTCAAGGGCGGCGAACCGTCGATGGAGCCCGGTCCGGCCATCGTGCTCACCGTGGACGCCGTGGACCGGACCGAGACCCTGGATTCCCCCTACGGCGCGGCCCAGATCTGCCCCGCCGACCTGGCGCGGATGAAGGCCGCCGTGGGCGACATCATCCATCTCGCGCACACCAACCGGATCTACGGTGGCCTGCGCTCGATCCAGCTGCAGATCACGGACGCCGAGGCCGCTCCGGGCACGATCCGCGTGGCTCGCACCTCGCTGCGGGATGCGGGCCTGGGCGGGGTGGAGCGGGTACGGGTGGACAAGATCATCTAGCGCACGGTCGGTTCCTTCAACCCCAGAACCTTGGAGATCACCGCCCGCAGCGCCTCGTTGTCGAACGGCTTGGGCAGAAAACCCCTGGCGCCCATGTCGGTCATCTTCCGCGCCCGACCCTCGTCCGTGAAGCCCGAGGCGATCACCACCTTGACCCGGGGATCGATCTTCTTCAGCGCAACGAACGTCTCCTCCCCGCCCATGCGCGGCATGATCAGATCGAGCAACACGAACTGGATCGTCTCGTGGTGCACCTGGAACAGCCGCGTCGCCTCCTGCCCGTCGCAGGCCAGCATCACCTCGAAGCCCAGTTGCCCCAGCAGCCGACCGGTGCTCTTGCGCACCACCTCCTCGTCGTCGACGACGAGGATGGTTCCGCCGCCGAGCTTCTCACTCATCCGCTGTGGACCGGTTTCCAGCTCGGCCGGCACCTGGTCGATGGCCGGGAGGTAGATCCGAAACACGGATCCCTTCTCCACCTCGCTCACGAGCTGCACGTGGCCACCGTGGTTCTTCACGATGCCATAGACCGTGGCCAGCCCGAGCCCGGTCCCGCGACCGGGCGGCTTGGTGGTGAAGAACGGCTCGAAGGCCCGGGCCCGGGTGTCCTCGTCCATGCCGCAGCCCGTGTCCTCAACCACCAGCAGCACGTGACCCCCGGGATCGAGGAAAGCCTTGGTCGATTCATCCAGCAGATCGAGATCGGTGTACTCCAGGGCCTCGATCCGCAGCACCCCGCCGCCGGTCATGGCATCCCTGGCGTTGAGGCACAGGTTCATCAGCACCTGGTGCAGCTGGGTGCGGTCGCCGCGCACGTACAGCTCCGGCTCGACGTGCGCCTGGACCGTGATCGCCCGGTCGAAGGTCCGGCGCACCATCGCCACCACCTCCCGCACCAGCTCGGTGATGTTGGTCGGACGATCCTCGTACTTGCCCCGTCGCGCGAACCCCAGCATCTGCTTCGTCAGGTCCACCGCTCGATTCACGGCGGTCTTGATGTCGATCAGGCACGACCGGACCTCCGCATCACCCAGCGTGTGGTGGTGGTCCAGCGCGTCGAGGAAGTCCACGTTGTTGAGCACCGCGCCCAGCAGGTTGTTGAAGTCGTGGGCGATGCCCCCCGCGAGCCTGCCGATGGACTCCATCTTCTGCGACTGGAGCAGCTGATCTTCCAGCTGGTCGTGGTAGGTGAACAACAGAATCGTGCTGGCGCCGATCTGGATCCGATCGCCGAAGCGCAGCTGCTTGCGCTGCACGGGGAGGCCGTTGACCAGCGTCCCGTTGCGGCTCGCCAGATCCTGGACATGAAACGCCACCGGGCGGCTCGACCGGGTCACCTTGGCGTGAGCCCGCGACACGTCCCCGAAGGCGAGCTGGATATCGGCCTCCGTCGAACGCCCCACCACGATCTCGTCCTTCACCTCGTATTTGCGACCGACGCCGGGGCCCATCACCACCACGAGGTAGGCTCGCTCGAGCGGGACCAGCCGGTCCTCGGTGGTGGCGTCCTTGCGCCCCCCCTGGACCGCCAGGTGCTCGGTGGTGGCTCGCTTGACCTCTGTCGTGTGGTCGAAGTCCCAGTGGTCCGCCATCCCGGGACTATACAGCAGAAGGCGTGGCGCGAGAAACCAATGTGATGACGGTCAGGCGCGCTTCCCGCTCTCGCCACACACCACACCGCGGGCGATGAGATGGGCCGCGCGCAGGGGCTCGGGCACGTTGCCGTGGATCGTCGTGTGGAGCAGGACCGCGGCCGTGGTCTGCGGGTCCAGCCCCGCCACCTGGAACCACAGCTCCCCGGCCGGGTGGACCACGCCGGCCCGGGCCATGGTCCGCGCCCGACGGTCGGGCCACGACAGCTGGACCAGCGCCCGCTGCATCGCCTGCCGGCGCGGGGGGCGGCGCATCACGGCGACGCAGGGCAGACCGATGGACGCCGACAGCCGCGGCAGATCCACGATGTTGAACCCCCCCAGCGTGATGCCGTCCAGCAGCACGAGGTGCAGCTGCGGCTGGAACTTGGAGCCCTGGATCATCTGCACCAGACGGTCGGTGGCGTTGAACCCATCCTGTCGCACATGGGTCGTGAGCAGGCCGTCGAACTGATCGCCGCTGTACACCGCGCCCACCACCAGCACCCGCGCGCACCCATGGCGCGAGGCCTCGAACGGTCCATCATCCACACCCAGCGTGCGAATGCGCTTGCCGTGGCGCAGCAGCTGGAGCAGATCCACGGCGTCACCCGGCCCGCACCATGCGTCTGGCCGCCACCAGGGTCAGCACCAGGAACACCACCAGCACCAGCACCGACCCGACGAAGACCCAGCCTGTCGGCCGCAGCGCGGCGTCTCCCACCACGGGATACAGCACGGCCCCGGGCAGGATCCCCACCGCCGTGCCGAGCATGAATCGCAGCGGCTTCACCCCGGCCAGCCCCGCCGCGTAACTCACCAGCGTGTAGTGCGCCACGGGGCACACCCGGAGCACGGCCACGGTCCCCGCGCCCCGGCGATTCGCCAGCAGCTCGACGATCTTTCGCGCTCTGGGTCGTCGCTCCAGGATCTGCGACACCCAGCGCTGCCCGGCCCCCCGCGCCAGGAAGAAGCACAGCGCCGCCCCCGTCAGGTCGCCCGCCACGGACAGCGCGCCACCCAGCAGCGGACCGAACAGCGCGCCGCCGGCCAGCAGACCCCACATCCGCGGCATCCACAGCAGCTCCATCAGCACCACCCCGACCACGTAGCTCCCCATGGCCAGCGCGCCAGACCGCGCCACCAGCTGCTGCAACGTCCGGGGGCTGACCCAGCCCCTGAGCACCGCCACGACGCACAGCGCCAGCGTCGCCAGCATCAGCGCACCCAGCGCCCAGACCCGCTGCGGAACCCTACCCATCGCCGGGCTCGTGAGTCTTCGCCCCCGCCATCCGCCGGTACGGATCGAGGTCCACCTGCGTACCGGTCAGCCGGGCCTCCTCGGCGGCGAACGCCATGAGGTGACTCTCCAGCGCCTGCCGCACGCTATTTTGTGATCCGCGCCCTTGTCGCACCGCCGTGGTGAACGCCTGCATCAGGCCCGTGTCGCCCCCGCCATGCAGGTCGTCCCCGTACGCCGGTTCGATCACGCGGACCACCCCCGTCAGGTGGTCCTGGATCTCGATCGTGCTGCCGCCGGCCTTGAAGAACCGACCGCTGAGCGTGGCGTGGGTGCCGTCGTAGCGTAGCGTCCGCTCGTCGTGCGGTGCGTGGCCCTGCATCACCAGCGTCGCCGTCCCGCCCCGGGCCAGATCCATCGTCACCACCTGGTTGTCCACCACGTCGTTGTCACAGTGAAACACGCAGCGGCCGTAGGGCCCGGACTGCAACGCCCGCCGCCGGGCCTCGAGGCTCAGGTCCTCGGAGATCACGTTCACCGGCCAGCCGGTGTGCTGCGACAGGTAGATCCTGAGCGCGCTGTGCGGACACCGCGGCTCCACCGGGCAGCCGTCCGTGCACCGCCGCGTCGCACCGGGCGGGGCTCGACGGGACGAAAAGTGCACCAGCGATCCGTGGGACGCGATGCGGCTGGCGGGGCCGAGGTTCCACTGCAGCAGATCCAGATCGTGGCAGCACTTGGCCAGGATCATCGGCACACCCCGTCGCCAGTTGCCGCGGACGAAGCTGTGCGCCATGTGCCAGTGCGCAACGTTCTCCGTCTGCCGCGCGCAGATCACCTGCCCCAGCTCGCCGGACTCGACGATGCGATGCACCGCGGCGTAGAACTCGGTGTAGCGCAGGACGTGCGCCACCTCCACCATCGTGCCGGTGCGCCGGGCCGCCTGCTCGATGGCAAGACAGCCCTCGAGCGTGTCGGCCATCGGCTTCTCCAGCAGCACCTGATAGCCCAGCTCCAGCGCCCGCACCGTCGACGCGGCGTGCATTGCGTCCAGGGTGCAGTTGAACAGCACCTGGCCCATGCGCGGCCGGGACAGCAGCTCGTCCCACGACAAAAACTGCCGCGCCGGGGGGATCCCGTGCGCCGAGGCGAAGCGCGCCAGACGTTCGCGGTTCGGCTCGGCCACGGCGACGAAGCGGATGCGGTCCGGGTGGGCCAGCGCCTGGCGCCCGTAGGCGTCGTACCCACGGCTGCCGGCGCCCAGCAGCACCGCCTCGATCACGCTCATGGGATCCCCGCGCCCACGGCGCGCAGTTCCTTGAGTGCCACCAGCGCCGCGTGGCGATACATGTCGGACAGCGTCGGGTAGTTGAACAGGGTCTCGGCGATCTGCTCGGCGGTGCTGCCCATGCTGATGTAGGCCTGCCCGATGTGGATCAGCTCGCTGGCGCCGCGTCCCACCATGTGCGCCCCGAGCAGCGTCCCCGACGGACGCGCGAACAGCAGCTTGAGCATTCCCCCGCTCTCCCCCAGGATCTGCCCCCGCGCGTTCTGGTTGTAGTCGCCGCGCCCCACCACGTAGTCCACTCCCCGCTCGACGAGCGCCTCCTCCGTCTCCCCCACGTAGCTCAGCTCCGGGATGGAGTAGATCGCGAAGCCCAGCACCTCCGTGCGCCCCGAGGGCGTCTCCAGCTTCAGCGCGTGCCGGATCGCCCGACGCCCCTGATCCATGGCGGTGTTGGCCAGCGCCGGATAGCCCACCACGTCCCCCACGGCGTAGATGTGGGGCACCACCGTCTGATGGTGCGCGTTGATCTCGATCAGCCCGCGGTCGGTGGGCCGGATCCCCACCTGCTCCAGCCCCAGGTCCAACGTGTTGCCGTCCCGACCGACGCTGTAGAGCAAGACGTCCGCCTCCAGTCGATTCCCCGAGCGGGTGGTGATCTGCACCCGCGGTGCGCCGTGTCCGTCGGTGACCTCGATCAGCGCGTGGCGCTCGTCGTGCACCATGACCACTCCCATGCGGCGCAGCTCCCGCTCCAGCACCGCCGCCACCTCCCGGTCGAGGTACGGCAGCAGCCGATCCCGGGTGTCCACCAGCGTGACCTGCAGCCCGAGGGCGGCGAAGATCGACGCGTACTCCACGCCGACCACGCCCGCCCCGAGCACCACCATCGACCGCGGCATGGCCGGCAGCTGGAGGATCCCGTCGCTGTCGAACACACACGCGTCGTCGAACGGCACATCATCGGGCCGGCTGGGCGAGGTCCCGGTGGCGATCACGATCACGTCGCCCGTGAGCTGGGTCCTGAGCTGCCCGTCCACACCCACCAGCCCCACGGTGTGAGCATCGACGAAGCGCGCGGCACCCTGGAACACCTGGATCCGATACCGATCCAGGGACTGGTTGATCAGCTCCAGCTCGCGCTGCACCACGATCCGCTCGCGGAACATGAAGTCGCCGATGCTGATCTGGTCCGCCAGCTCGTAGTGGAAGCCCTCGAGCTTGCGCTGGGTCAGGCTGTGCACGAACATCGCGCTCTCGCGCAGGGTCTTGCTCGGGATCGTGCCCCAGTTGACCGCCGTCCCGCCCACCACGTGATAGCGCTCGATCACGGCCACCTGGCGGCCGGCGCGAGCGGCGTGGATCGCGGCGCGCTCTCCCGCGGGCCCGCAGCCCAGCACGATGACGTCGAAGTGGCTCATCTCGGATCCACCTGTCTCACGGCCCGCTCCAGCTGGCCGGCCAGCTCCAGCACCGGCGGACGCCGGGCGGGATCCTTGGCCAGGCCGGCGAGCACCACGCTGGCCACCGCCGCTCCGACACGGGTCATGGGCGGCGGGTCGTCGGAGACCTGGCGCACCATGACCTGGATCGGATTCTTGCCGGAGAACGGACGCCGCCCCTCGAGCATCTCGTAAGCCATCACCGCCACGGCGTAGAGGTCGGCCGCCGGACCCACCTGCTGCCCGCGGGCCCGCTCGGGGGCCATGTACTCCGGAGTGCCGAACAGCTTGTCGCCCACGGTGAGGCTGGGCGCCTCGGGCGCCAGCACCTTGGCCATGCCGAAGTCCACCAGCTTCACCGCCAGATGCTCCGGCGCGCACAGCAGCACGTTCTCCGGCTTGAGATCGCGGTGGATCACCTCGCCGGCGTGGGCCTCGGACAGCGCGGCGCAGATCTGACTCACGATGTCACTCACGTCGGGCGCCGGCAACACCGGCGTCCGCTCCAGGCGTCCCCGCAGATCGATCCCATCGACCCACTCCATCACCACGTACGGGTTTCCGCTCTGTGCGACCCCCGTCCCGAACA
>Ga0210044_10007457_pt1 | contig 13965 bp, 11 predicted proteins | sample CryGey13umfilter_2_FD_183959 | JGI IMG/M metagenome (GOLD analysis project Ga0210044, IMG submission 183959) | Groundwater microbial communities from aquifer in Utah, USA - Crystal Geyser 4/9/14 3 um filter (SPAdes) (version 2) | ecosystem: Environmental > Aquatic > Deep subsurface >... | reverse complement strand
GTAGTAACAGAACTTACACCAATCAAATTTTTCTCTGCTATTAAACTAGTTTTTTCGTTTTGTAAGTCATTATATTCAACCCAACCTTCTTTTAAATCTATAGCAATGACAGTTTCTCCTTTTACTGTTACTTTTGGCAAAATATCAATTGCAAACTGCACAGCTTTGTCTATTTGCAAAAGTCCTGCACCAAACAAATGAGCGTAAATTACAGGATCTTCTGGTGGAGTTCTGTGAACTGTAGACAATACAGCCTCAAAAAGTTTATCCACACCCCAAGTTGGTTGAATAGATTTTACAAGAGCAAGTGCTCCGCTTACAAAAGGGGTTGCAAAAGATGTCCCGTTCCAACCACCTCCATATTTTTCTGTAAGCCCATAACGAGGTGCATAACGCATTGTACTAGAAACATTAGTTCCAGGAGCTGTAATATCTATACACCCAGAACCAAAATTAGAAAAAAATGCTCTTTTGTGTTCTTCATTCATAGCACTAACTCCCAAAATCATTTTTTTGTCTGAGTTTTCATCTGAACACACTGGATAAAGAGGGGCATCTTCCAAAAACCTAGCATTGTTTCCTGCGGCTGCAACCATAGCAACATTATGATCGTAAGCGTATTTTATTGCATCATTTATTTTTTGGTCATAAACACCGGTCACCATACTTATATTTATAACGTTAGCACCATTATCCACAGCATAGTGAATTGCATCAACCAAAGAAGCAGAAGATCCATCTCCATTATTCTCAACTACTTTTATATTCATCAAACGAACATGCCAATTTACACCAGCTCCATTCATTAAATTATCACCAACAGCCCCAATTATACCCGCCACCAATGTTCCGTGGTGCATTACGTCTGGAACAGCAGGAATATCAAAAGCACTCGGTCTAGGATCGTTATTTCCAATGGCTTCTGCCGGAGAAATTCCGCCACTATTATCTAAATCTTTGTAAGAAAAATTCCACCCCCACACATCATCTATATAACCGTTATTATCATCGTCAATCCAATTGTCTGCAATTTCATCTTCATTTTTCCAAACATTTTCAAACAAATCTGGATGAAAAGTGTCAAAACCATTGTCAATTATAGCCACAATTACGTCTTTAGATCCTGTGGCATTTGCCCAGGCATTATAAACTCCCAAGTCCTTATAACTCCATTGTTCTACATTTGGATCGTTGGAAGTTTGTGCAAACAAGATATTTGGAATTAAAACAGTAACCAAAATAGCTAAAATTAAACAAATAAAACCTTGTCTTTTAATCATAAATATGTTATAAAACTGATATAAGGACTATTACTAAATACTATTTAACGATAATCCTACCATAGATATGATATACTATTTTTAATTTAGAAACAAACAACAAAATGAGGTTTTTATACAGATTTAAACAGACAGTTCTACTAACAGGAGACGTTTTAAGCCTTTTTATTGCTTTATGGCTTAGTCTTTTAATTAGAAATCTAGAAATACCAACAATAGAAAAATGGTTAACACACATTCCTCTTTTTTCTATAATTTTTTTAATTTGGATTTTAAACAATTATATAAATGGTTTATACGATCTAATAAAAATTTCTCAAAAGCAAAAATTTTACCGCCGTTTTGTTGAGACATCTATTTTGTCTTTAATTGTTGGTGTATTTTTCTTTTACCTAATCAATAACACTTCAATAGCCCCAAAAACAATTCTACTTTTAAATATATCTCTTGGATACGGATTAAGCTTTTTATGGCGTTCTGTTTTTAGAAAATTCTCCGGTCTTAAAAAACTTCAAACAAACGTACTTTTAGTTGGTTATACACCAGAAATCAAAGAATTATTAGAAATTTTTAACAAATATCCAGAAAAAGGCTATACAATTTCTGCGCTAATAGAACCAAACAAAATGGTAAAAGCTTCTGATTTTCCTTTTGATGTTTACTATAATTTACATACGATTAGACCAGCCATTACCAACCACAATGTTCAAATAGTGGTAATATCTCCAAGTTTAAAAAACGATCCAGAAGCTATGCGAGAATTTTATGAACTACTTTTTTGGAAAGTACAGATAAATGACTTGTCTTCTTTTTATGAAATAGTGACTGGCAGAATTCCACCTTTTACTTTTTCAGAAGGTTGGTTTTTACAACATCTACGCCATCACGAAAATACAATTTACGAAAAATTCAAAATTATTACCGACTTTCTTGGAGCATTTACAATTTTTCTTGTCTTCATTTGTCTTTTTCCTTTTATTGCATTGGGGATTAAATTAACATCAAAAGGACCTATTTTCTTCAAACAAAAAAGAATTGGAAGGTTTGGAAAACACTTTATGATTTATAAATTTAGATCTATGTATGCACTTTCCAATGATGGTAGTGCAGAGACAGAAGGTGCTACTTTTGCAAAGAAAGATGATAAAAGAATAACAAGTTTTGGAAAATTCTTAAGAAAGACCAGACTAGACGAATTACCACAAGCTTTGAACATGTTAAAAGGAGAAATTGGTTTGGTTGGGCCACGACCAGAAAGACCAGAAATATGTAAAACTTTGGAAGAAAGAATGCCCTACTATTCACTTCGCCACGTAGTAAAACCCGGTTTGACTGGCTGGGCAGTAATCAATCAAAACTACACAGACACAATGGAAAGTTCCTTACAAAAACTTCAATACGATCTTTTTTATATAAAAAACAGATCAATGCTACTAGATATCTCAATTATACTAAAGACTGTAAACTTATTGATTAGGTTTATGGGGCAGTAGAAATTGATTTAAAATAATAATAAATAGTATATTAATCAAGTTTATTAAATGATATTTTCTAAGTATGAATTTATACGAGTTTGAAGGAAAACAAATATTATCTAATGCTGGAATTCATATTCCCAAATCACAGTTAATTACTTCTAACAAAGAAAAACTTGGTATCAAACTACCGGTAATGTTAAAATCTCAGGTTTTATCAGGAAAAAGGAAAAAGGCTGGTGGAATTATTTGTGCAACAACAGAAAAAGAATATCAAGAAGGTTTAAAAAAACTTTTTAACTTAAAAATTAAGGGTGAAAAAGTACAATCTATTCTTATAGAAGAAGTTATTAAACACGAAAAAGAATACTATTGTTCTATATCATATGACACAGACAGTCGTGGAGCCTTACTAACCATTTCATCAATGGGTGGAATAGAAATAGAAAGTAATCAGCACTCAACCTATCCCATTTCTACTATTAATTCTACAATCCCAGATACAATTATACCCAAACAAATAATTCAAAACTTGGTGAAAGCTTTTTTTGATAATGATTGTTTACTTATTGAAATTAATCCACTGGTTCAAATTGGTGAAAATTGGATTGCATTAGACGCAAAGATAAAACTAGATGATGATGCAAAAAATCGCCACCCAGAATGGAATTTTCCACCTCGCTCTGCTCCAGGACACACACCAACACAACAAGAAATAACAGCAAAACAAATTGACCTTGAGGATTATCGTGGCACAGCAGGTTCTACATATTTTGATTTAGACGGTGATATAGCAGTATTAGGCTCTGGTGGAGGAATTTCACTTGTAGCTATGGACGCTTTAATAAAAGCCGGTGGCAAACCTGCAAACTATACAGAATACTCTGGAAACCCACCCAAAGAAAAAGTTATAAAACTTACTAAAATTGTATTATCAAAACCAAAAATAAATGGTTTGTGGATAATTGGTACGGTTACAGCGAACTTTACAGATATTTATGAAACACTAATAGGTATTGTAGAAGGTTTAGAATCATTTGAAAAAGAAACAGGAAAACGCATAGATTACCCAATTGTTATTAGACGCGGAGGACCACGCGATGAAGAAATATTTGAGAAACTCAAAAAAATGGAAAAATATAATTTCCATTTACAAGGACCAGAAACTTCTATAGAACAGTCAGCAAACATTATTACAAATCTTGCAAAACAATATGCTTCTATTACCTAAAAATGCAAAAATAATTGCACAAGGTCTTACTGGTTCAGAAGGATCCCGCTCACTGCCCTGGGTATTAAAATATGGTACCAATATAATTGCTGGCGTAACACCCGGTAAGGGCGGACAAAAAATACAAGATATTCCTATTTTTAATTCTGTAAAAGAAGCAATAAAAGAATTTGGAGAGATAGATGGATCAGTCCAATTTGTGCCACCAAATTTTGTTAAAAAAGCAACAATTGAAGCAATAGAAGCTGGAATAAAATTTGTTCTTATTGGTGCAGAAAAAGTACCAACCAAAGATGCATCTTATATTTATGAATTTGCAAAAAATAACGGAGCAAATGTTGTTGGACCAAATTCAATTGGTATAATTAACCCAACCAAAAAACTAAAACTTGGGTTAATTGGCGGTGGAAATCCTTCGCGTATGTTTGTTCCAGGAGAAATTGCAGTTATATCAAAATCTGGCAGCGCTACCGCGGAAATTAGTTTATCATTAAAAAATTCTGGAATGGGAATATCTTGGGCGATTGGAATCGGTGGAGATAGAATTATTGGATCTGATTTTGTTGATTTTTTACTTGAACTGGAAAAAGATAAACAAACAAAAGCCTCTGTTATTTTTGGTGAGTTAGGTGGAACATACGAAGAACGTGTAGCAAAATTTGTAAAAGAAGGAAAAATACAAAAACCCGTCATAGCTCTAATTGCTGGTGATTTTACCACTTGTTTACCAAATGAAGTGCAATTTGGACATGCTGGAGCCATGATTGAGGGAAATAGAGGTTGTCCAAAAACAAAAAGAATAATTTTAAAAGAATCTGGCGTAATAGTGGCAAACGACATGGACGATATCCCAAATTTATTATTACAAGCTCTAAAATCATCTTAATATGGCAAAAATAGTATCACACGATAATACAAAAATTTTATTTGGAAACGAAGACTTACTCTTGGCGATTCAAACCAAAAGTTTTTCTCAAATGATTTTTGAACTACTTTCAGAACAAACACCCACGTCAGACCAACTAAAAATATTTGATCTAATTCTTAGTTTATCAATTGACCACGGTACTGATACCCCTTCTGCATCAAAAACTATTTCAGCTGCAAAAACAGGAGAACCGATTTCAAATGCAGTAGCAGAAGGTGTAAAAGAAATTAACAATACTCATGGTGGGACTATAGAGCCAGCGATGTCTATGTTTTATTCTTTTGAAAAAGAAAAACTAGAAGCAAAAAGCGTAGTTAAAAAAAACCTAGAAAACAATGTCAGATTGCCTGGATATGGGCATAGATTATACAAAAATACAGATCCACGCGCAGAACTACTAATAGAGCAATTAAAAAAAATAGAAAACTCAAATTACATTAAAATAGCTCGTGATATTGAAAAAGAATTATATACACAAAAAAATATTAAACTACCCCTTAATATAGACGGGGCTATTGCTGTGGTGCTTTGTAGTTTTGGGTGGTCCACTCAATTAGGAAAAGCAGTTTTTATTATAGCAAGAACTCCTGGACTTTGTGGTCATTATTTAAACAACACAATAAAATAAAATCATTATTTATTTTCATGAGTTAAGTAAACCAACAAATCATCTACAAATCCAAAACCAATATCATGTAAACCAGACTCGTTTACTTCAACTATTATTATATCGTTATTAAGTACATTATCCTTCCAATTGATTGCTTTTTTATTTATATCTATTTTAATATTACTTGGATATTTAAAACTTGTATTATAATAATAGTAAACATCCATACTATTAAAGACCTCCGTCGCTCCCATAATTTCAGCGATTGTCCATGCAAAACTATCTCCGACCATAAGAATATCTGGTTTAAACTCTATTCCAGTTGCATTATTTTGGTAATAAGGATGTATAGTCGGACCATTTATAATATTTTCGTTCCATATATTCAAAAGTCTAGAAAGATCTTTGTCTGTGCCAAAAGGCTCATTATCCACAGTTGGTGGATCACAAGATATATTTACAAGATTTTTTTTTAAATTTTGTTCAGTTTTTTGTGTTATTTCACTTGAAATTAAACAGGCTCCATAATAATTCCAATGTGTCCCTCCACGAGTAAAAAATAGTTGCTTGGGTTTGTCAACATTTTCCACAAAATATTTGTGCGCATCTATATAATTTATATTATATTTATCTAAGAAAGGAATAGATAACTCATAATTTGTCTTTTCTTTTAATCTTCTTTTATCTATATACCTTTCTGGTATATATTCTTGCAAAACACTTGCTTTATTTGGCGCAATAATAAAAATAAAAGATTTACCTATTTTATTTAATTCATTTTGAAGTTGTTGTAATAATTGAACTTTAGCATCCATTTTTTCCCCACTAATTATATCTTTTTTATTTAAACTATCTATATACCCTTTTTCAAATAAATAATTATCTTTTCCTAATACTATCTTTACATTTTTACTTCCTGTTATCTCTTTAAATAAACTAAAATTAATTTGATTATCTGTTTTTACCAAATAACCACGAAAACCTATAATTGAATCAAACCATCTTTCTACCTGTTTTTGAAAAGTTCCTTCAATAACCTTTTGGATAGAGAGCGTTGGTTTTTCTACTAATTCTATCACCCCATTTAACTCTTCAACTGGAACAAACTTAAAAACAGTCTGTGTTATTGGTGCAAATAAAAAAAATATAAATATAACAATAAATAATATGTTGATTAACCTCATAGTTAAAATCTAAAATAAATAAATGGATTAAAACCACTATTTGCCAAGGTTATTACCGAAAAAAAGAATAATATAAATGATACAATTGGAGCAATTATATAAAATATTTTTTTATTTTCTTTTAATTCTACAAGTTTATTATATAATTTTATGTATGTTGGTATAAAAGATATTAAAAATGCAAAAATTAAAGCCACTATTGTTCTATTATTTATAATTTCCACAAACAAAAATTGTGAACTTTTCGTAAAAGGAGTAAACATCTGATATATATATTGTATTGACATACCTATAGTTTCAGACCTAAAAAATACCCAACCTATCATTATAAAAAAGAATGTAAAACTTATTGACACTGTTTTATGCACTTTTTTTTCAAACTTATTCCAAAATAATCTATCTACAATCAAAAATATTCCATGGTAAATTCCCCAAACCACAAATGTCCAACTTGCTCCATGCCACAATCCTGATATTAAAAAAACTACCCAGAGATTAATAAAAGTTCTAGTTTTTGTACCCCTATTCCCTCCAAGTGGTATATATAAGTATTCTTTCATCCAATTCGACAGTGAAATGTGCCACCTACGCCAAAATTCTGTAAAACTTCTTGCTATATATGGTTTATTAAAATTTTCTAAAAATGTAAAACCCATAATACTACCAAGACCAATTGCCATATCAGAATATCCGGAAAAATCAAAATATATTTGCATTGTGTAGGCAAAAATTCCTATCCAAGCATAAAGACTTGTAATATCATTTGTTTGCATTGCAAATACTATGTCAGCCGTCTTTCCAACAACATCAGCTATGAGTACTTTTTTTGATAATCCTATAGTAAATCTAACTATCCCATAAATAATTTTTTCAGATGTGTATGTTCTATATTTAAGTTGTTTTGCAATGTCATGGTACCTAATAATTGGACCTGCAATAAGCTGTGGAAAAAGTACAACATAAAGAGCAAAGATTGTAAATTTTTCTGCAGGCTTTACAGTTTCTTTATATACATCTATTACATAACTTATTTTTTGAAATGTAAAAAAAGATATACCAATCGGTAATGCGATATATGTCCAGTGTATTCCAGAAAAACCACCTAATTCTAATAAATTATCAAACTCTTTAATAAAAAAATTTGCATATTTAAAATATGCAAGTAATCCAACATTCATTATTAGTGATAAAACTAAAAATAATTGTTGTTTTTTATTATTGTTTTTAAATTTATAAATTGCCTTACTTATCCAATAATCAACCAAGTTTGAAAAAAATAAAACCAATGAAAATATTGGTGCTCCCCAAGCATAAAAAAAATAACTAGAAATAAGTACAGTGTAATTTCTATATTTTATTGGTGTACAAAAATATAATACTAAAAATAATGGCAGAAAACCGAATAAAAACAAAAAAGAACTGAATACCATATTTTTATATATATTGTTTTTAGATTCCCATTTCTTTCTTCAACTCTGCAATCCCATCTTCAAATTTTACAGTTGGTTCCCAATCAAGAAGTTCCTTTGCTTTTGTGTTATCTGCATGAGACCTTCTCATATCACCAGGCCTATCTGGAACATTTACAGTCTCCCCACCAATTAATTTTGCTAGTGTATTTACAGACTGTGGATTTCCATTTCCTATATTTATCACCTCCCCACTTCCAACAGTATCTTTTGTCATTGCTAAAATATTAGCTCTTGCCACGTCACTTACATGTGTATAATCTCTATAATACTCTCCATCTCCACAAATTGTCAGTGGCTTACCTTCTTTTGCCTGTTTAAGGAATTTACCCACAACCAAAGCATAATCCCCTTCTGGGTTCATATAAGAGCCATACACGTTAAAATATCTAAGAGAAACACCTTCCAAGCCATATAATTCAGAAAACAACCTTGTGTATTGTTCACCTACATACTTTTGTAAGGCATAAGGACTTTTTGGGTTTGATTTTCTCTCTTCATTTATTGGTTCCTTATCTTCTGTTCCACCATATGCTGAAGAAGAAGCACTATAAACAATTCTTTTTACATTATTATCTCTTGCGGCTATCAAAACTTTTAAAGTCCCACTAACATTTACATCGTTTGTTTCTTCTGGATGTTCAATAGAAAAACTCATTCTAGGTAATGCAGCCAAATGAAAGACTCCATCAATACCATCCATAGCTTTGTTAAGATCCTCCATACTACGAATATCTCCTTCAAAATATTCTGCACCATCTTGAATTCTATTTTCCATTTTTCCACCAGCATAGTTGTCAATTACTCTTACACTATGCCCTTGCTCTAATAGTTGTATAACTATATTTGTTCCAATAAAACCAGCCCCGCCGGTCACTAGATATTTTGCCATATTTTTAATTTTTTACCTTTTATAAATGAAGATCCTACCGCTATTATATCAAATCCTGCCTCTTGTAGCTCTATATACCGATGTTGAAGCATTCTTCTACCATCCATGATAAGTGGTTTTTTATCTTCTGTACTCCACAAAAGACCATCAGCCAAACTCCTAAATTGAGGCCAATCTGTAGAAATAATAATTACATCAGCACCTTTTATCGTCTCGCTTTCAGATTCAAAATAATTAATTTTTTCTAAATCTGGAAATATTTTTTTAAAATTTCTATTTGCGGCCAAATCATAAACATTAATTTGACTTACATTTTTTTCTTTTAGAAAATTAACAATATCAATACTAGGTGAATTTCTGACATCATTTGTATCTCTTTTAAAGGCAAGCCCTAATACTGCTACTTTTTTTTCATTCCAATCAAAATTGGCTTCTTTTTGTGCACGACCTAAAAATAGTTCCAATTGTCTTTTGTTAGCAAGATAAGTTTCATTTACTATAATAGCCTCTTGCCCACCTGTTTGCAATTGATAAGAAAGAGAGCGTGCATCTTTTATAAAACAACTTCCACCTGCGTAAAGACTATTATAAAAACCCCAATCGCCTATTCTTTTGTCTGTTGTAAGTATTTTTCTAAGACTTTCAAATTGTAAACCCTCAAAGGTTTCACATGTTCGCCCAACAACATCAAAACAAACTGCCAATTTATTAAATAAATAAAAATTAGCCAAAAGTTTTCCTGCAGCAGCTTCTTTTGGATTTACTTCTATATATTCAACCCTAGGATCATCATAAAAACGTTGATAAACCTTACGCATAATAAAAAAATCTTCTTCTTTCCAAGCCCCGATAACAACCCTATCCGGTTTTAAAGATCCTTGGACAGCTTTTCCTTCAACCAAAAATTCCGGGTTAGAAACAACACCATAATTTTTTACATTATAAGTATCCATGATTTTTTGAGTATCATCTACCATACTAATAGGTACAGTACTTTTATTTACTATGACTATTTTTTTTGATTGTAATCCACCATTTCTATTAACCAAAGTTTCGGCTAATCTATTCGCAGCATCATTATAAAAACTTAAATCGCTTTCACCCGTTTCCCCTATTTCTGGTGTCGGAAGACACATAAAAACAGCATCACAATTATCCAAAAAACTAACTACTTTTGAGTAATCATTTGTAAATTTTATATTCTTTTGGTTTCTAACTAATAGGTCTCCTAAACCTTCTTCAAATAGGCATTCTTCAATAATATCTCTATCACAAGAATTCAGCATGTTTACTTTTGTTTCCTCTATGTCATAAACCAAAACATTATGTCCACTGCTGGCGGATATTGTCGCAGAAGCACTACCAACAAATCCAGCTCCTATATACAGTAAATTCATATTAAACTAATTTTTGGAATAAATTAACCTCTATTACTAATTTATTTCGTTTTTATATTCAACAAATTATTATATTCTCTCTCCACCTTATCAAACATTTTAGACAAGGTAAAATTATCCTTAATTTTCTTTCTTGCATTTTTACCCATTAATAGTCTCATCTCGCGATCTTTTACAAGTGTGGTTATAGCTTTAGCTAAAGAATCCAAATCACCGCGCTCAATCAAAAATCCGTTGTCTTTTGATACCAACTCTGGTATTCCACCAACTTTAGAAGCTACAACTGGCAGACCTGCGCTCATGGCCTCTAGAATGGTGATTGGTAAGCCTTCCCACCTAGAAAGTAATACAAAAACATCAGCCTCATTACACAAATTATCAAAAACATCTTCCCTAGACAAAAGTCCTAACAAGAAAGCCTGTTTCTCTAAACTATTTTTTAAAATAAAATCTTCCAATTCTTTTGCTTTTTCACCTTTGCCCACAATAGTAACTACAACCTGCTTTTTTATTTCTTCTGGCAGAACTGTAATTGCTTTTAATAAAGATAATGGGTCTTTTGGTTCTGTTAGTCTACCCACAAAAACAAAATTAATTTTGTCATCTTTTATTTTTGTACATTTTGTAGTTGATAAAATATCTTCAATTCCATTGTAAACTACAGTAAACTTTGCAGGTTTATCTATTTTATATTGAATTGCCAACTTTTTTCCAGATTCTGAAACGCAAAGTATCTTATTTGTAAAACGACTAACATACCTTTCAACTTGAATTGCAAAATGTTTACGAAAAAAAGAAACTCCAACATTAAAACCCCACCCATGAGGAGTAAAAATTGTAGGATACTTTCCTCTTACGGCTAACCTTCCTAAAAATCCGGCAAAAAAACTATGACAATGAACAATGTCTGGATTAAACTTATCCACAACCTTGCGAATTTCTGTAAAACTCTTCAAAACTTTAAATGGATTTATTGTGTTTGATAAATATTCACTTGGTATAAATTCAATCCCCAAATCTAACGCCTTTTTTCCAAGCCAACCATCTTGCGACGAAGTCATTAAACTTATATCCCAGCCCTTTTCATTAAAATGCTTCATTAATTGAGCCACATGTGTTTGTGCCCCGCCTTGTTCGGATTTTGTAATTAAATAAAGTATTTTCATCTTTTTATTTTAAATAATATTAACCCAACAACATAACGAGGTAAGCGTCTTAATAAAGCAAAATAAAATCCTCCATAAGATTTTCTATACTTAAACACAAAACTTATATTATTCTTTAATGCTTGGATAGTTTTTGTATTACAAGTATTTTTATCATGTACTCTATATTTTACAAGATAATCACCCAAATTTAAAAGTTTCCCTTCTTTTCCCAATCGTAACCACAAATCATAATCCTCGCCTATTTGTAAATCACTATAGCCACTAATTCTCTCAACCACACTTTTCTTAAACATTACACTAGAATGCGCAAAAGGATTTCTGGATAAAATTTCTTTTCGTATATTTTTATCATTTAAAGGATTTAAGTATCTTTTTTTCTCTACACCCTCTTTATTTATTTCAATAACTCCACCCCCAACCAAAACCAAATCTTTGTCCTCTTTAAATTTATTAAACTGTTTTTCTAACTTAAAACTATCCACCCAAATGTCATCACTATCTAAAACTGCAATTAAATCAGCTTTTGAATTTTTAATCGCTTTATTTCTAGAATATACAATACCTAAATTTTCTTCATTTTTAAGATAAACAATCCTATCATCTTTTTCACTAAACGATTTTATAATTTCTTCACTTAAATCTACAGAACCATCATCAACAACCAAAAGTTCCCAATCCTTTAAAGATTGGTCCAAAACGCTTTGTATAGCCAAACCTATAAACTCCGCGCGATTGTAATTCACCATCATTATACTTACTTGTGGTTGGTTCATATTAAATTTTAATCCAACTTTCCGGAATTAAATCCTTAAATTTTTCTGGGTGGTCGTTATTCCATTTTTTAGGTGCAATAACTATTTTATCTTCATTACTGTTAAACCAAGCTCCCCACCAACTAAAACTGCTATTCGCAATAATGTTATGTTTACATTTGCTCATTAGTATTAATTCTTCGTAATCTTCTATTCCCGAACCAGATACAAAAATCATGGGAAAATCTATTTTTAAATTTTCTTTTACCCATTCTATATCATCAGAAAAAATAAAAAATATTGGATTATCCAACTTATCAGCTAAATCTTTAACAGCCCTTGTATAGTAATCTAAATCGCAGATATTATGGACCTTACTTGTTTTAGGATCATTTATATAATCTCCCCTTCTAATATGCAAAGATATTGAATTTGGATTATTGATTTTTTCTAAAATTTTAGAATATTTATTTTCAATAGGGATTTTAAGAGTCAATTCTTTTAACAATATTTTTCTTATTGTGTCTGGATACTTATAACTCTGCCAATAACCATCAAAATAACTTTTTTTAGAATCTAGCACTCTTGGATTCCAACCAATATTATGTATTTTTAAAATTTTTCCTTTAAAACCACGCCACACCTTTGAAAATATACCAAAAGGATATTTAGTTTTTTTTATTTCCTCTGGAGTAGCCACATTGCCAGTAATGTTAAAATGTTTTAAACCAAACTGGCGATAGCTATCTTTCTTTGCTCCCAAAATATCTTTATCCAAAAATAATTCCTCATTTCTTTTAAAAGCAAGAAGTCTTCCAAAAGAGTATTGGAATAGCTGATTACCTAAACCGCCTTTTAGTTTGATTATTATCATACGTTATTTTTTAAAAAAATAACCAAACTTTCATTATTTCTTAGAATTTTATTATAATTTTTATTTTCTCTAGATAAAAAATAATCACCACTACCAATAATTTTTGAAATCTCAAAATTATACTTCTTAGCAATTAAATTTATTTCCCAAATAAAAACTGGATTCAAATGATAAGAGAAGCACTCTGGAGTAAACCAGTGAAAATATCCCTTGAAAAAAAACTTTATTCTACTAAACAAAGATTGTACATTTGGAGTTGTTACTATTAAAATTCCATCCTTTTTTAAAACTTTTTTTGAATCCATAAATAATTTCCAAGGATTTTCAATATGTTCTATTATTTCTGAACATACAACAATATCAAAACAATTCTCCTTTACGGGTAATTTCTCCATGCTATTTAAATCAAATCTTATATTTTTTTCATTTTCATTATTTTCTTCAATATCTACATTGTAAACATCAAAACCAATCTCACGAAAAATATTCGACACCTGTCCAGTTCCCCCACCAAGATTCAGCAATTTATTGCCCTCTCTATTATTTTTTAAATATTCGGATAAATAAATTATAATTGATTCAATGACCCCTGGAGAAGCATGACAATATATGGAATCTACCATTTTTTTACTTAAACCATAGACAAAACTCCTTTCATTGTGTACAAATTGATTCTTTAATTGAGTAATAAATTCAGCATCTTT
>Ga0210044_10007454_pt1 | contig 13971 bp, 13 predicted proteins | sample CryGey13umfilter_2_FD_183959 | JGI IMG/M metagenome (GOLD analysis project Ga0210044, IMG submission 183959) | Groundwater microbial communities from aquifer in Utah, USA - Crystal Geyser 4/9/14 3 um filter (SPAdes) (version 2) | ecosystem: Environmental > Aquatic > Deep subsurface >... | reverse complement strand
GTAAGTAATAAAGTTGTGTTTTTCATTTTTATAAGTTTTGGTTAATAATTTGAATCAATTTTTGTGCATCAACAACTCCAGATTGTTTCCAAAGTTGCCTTCCATTTTTAAATAAAATTAGCGTTGGAACGCCTTTTACTTGATAAGATGCCGCAGCCGTTGGGTTTTTATCTACATCTATTTTTAACACTCTTGCCTTGCCTTGAACTTGTTTAGCAACATCATCTATTATTGGCGACATCGCTTTGCATGGTCCACACCAAGTTGCATAAAAATCAACTAAAACTGGTGTGCTGGCTTGTATGATTTCGTTAAATGTTGTCATCTTTTTTTTCTTTTTTAACAAACTTATCTGTAATAATATCACCAACAAACCAACCTAAAATAGCTCCATAACCAGATGTTCTATACCAAACAGAAGTAATGGCACACGAACCACTTTCGCAACCAATAAAATACCAATAAGCAAACCCAATGAGGGAGCCTAAAAATGCTACTAAAAAAGAAATTTTATGATTTATGAACCAGTTTATCATTTGTAACTTATATTCTTGCCGACAAAGTTAATCAAATTTCTTGGTTCTTGTTTTGTGAAGTGTTTAAAATCAAACTCAGTGATATTCCAACTCCTAAATACTTTTTTTAACTCTAACTGCTTCTAAATACTCAAGGCACTCCTAAGTACTCCTAAATATTCTTAAGTACTTTTTAAGTACTCCTTAAATATTCCTAAGTACTTTTAAAATTGTAAATTAGCCGTCAGATTTATGCATTGATAATTTTAAGACATTGTTTTTCCCATTTTACATAGCTAAAAGATACATGGTTTCTAAGAAATCGCACAATGTAATCAACATTATTTCGTGGATTTCTGTATCGGGTATTGCTGTTGGTACGTTGGCGTTGGTTATTGTGCTTTCTGCTTTTAATGGATTGGAAGATTTGGTTGAAAAACTCTACGCCTCTTTTGATCCTGATATTAAAATTACGGCTGTTGAAGGAAAAACTTTTAATGCGGTAGATTTTCCTAAAGAAAAAATAAAAAAGTTAGAATCAGTTGCTTTTTATTCCGAAGCCATAGAAGAGGTTGTGTTGGTAAAATACATGGAAAAACAAACTGTTGCTTCTATTAAAGGAGTCCAACCTGTTTTTTATAAAATGACTGGGCTAGATTCCATGATGATAGAGGGTAAATTAGTGTTGGAAAATCCTAACTCAACAGTGATGGGCTACGGAATTTCTGACAAACTTTCGTTGTATTTGAATAATATGTTGGTGGAACAAGTGAGCATTATTGTCCCCAAAAAAGGAATTAAAAAATCATTTACACCTGCCGATGAATTTACTCGAAAATTTGCCACTCCAACAGGAATTTTTTCGGTTAGTCCCGATTTTGACACCAAATATGTGTTAACATCATTGCCTTTTGCTCAAGAATTACTTTCGCATCCCAATCAACTTTCGTCAGTGGAATTGAATATAAAAAAAGGAGCCGATTTAGAAAAAACAAAAGCAGCTGTTCAGGCAATTTTGGGAAATGAATTTTTAGTAAAAACTCGCTATGAGCTTAATGAATTGATTTTTAAAACCAACAAAACCGAAAAATGGATTACTTTTTTAATTCTTACTTTCATATTAGTAATCGCTTCATTTAACATTATTGGCTCTTTAACAATGTTAATTATTGATAAGAAAAAAGATGTGTGGATTTTACGTTCTATGGGGGCTTCTGCAAAAACTATCCGTCAGTTGTTTTTTATTGAAGGAATGTTAATTAATTTTTTAGGAGCTTTTAGCGGAATGTTGCTTGGAGCATTTTTTTGTTGGTTGCAAATTACCTTTGGTTTGCTTCGGTTAGAAGGTGGTGTTGTTGAGTTTTATCCAATGAAATTAGAGTTGCTCGATTTCTTTTATATTTTAATAATTGTAGTTTTGATAGGTTTGTTAGCTTCTTGGTATCCAGTTAGGGTTCTTACCAAAAAACATTTATAACAGTATGGGGCAGGCAATTATAGGTCTTTTTATTTTGTGTACACCTGCACTTTTTCTTGTAGCAGCCTATTTATTTTATAAAAATTCAGCTATTCAGGCTTTTATTCAAAATAAGTTGGTTTGGAAAAATCCTATCGACAAAGCACAGTATGCTTATATTGATAAACTTTTGAGTAGTCAGTTGTGTTTTTTTAAGTTACTCTCTCTTAATGGAAAAGCAAAATTCATACATCGAACATTAAAGTTTAAGGAGTCTAAAAATTTTATTGGTAAAGATGAACTAGTGGTTACCGAAGATATGAAGTTAATTATTTCTGGAGCTTCTATTCAGCTTACTTTTGGATTAAACTATTATATGTTAGAAAACATCAAAGGGTTTTATATTTATCCTACTGTTTTTTATAATAGAATGATGAAGTTAAAATTAAGGGGAGCTACTCCGCCTTCTGGAAATATGATGCTGAGTTGGAAACACGTTGAACTTGGTTTTATGCAACCTAACGATAAATACAATCTTGCTTTGCACGAAATGGCTCACGCACTCAAGCTAAGTATAAAATATTCCGATAATTTTGATGCTAATTTTTATAGGTATATTAACGAATGGAAATCCGTAGGGATGCCAGAATTTCAAAAAATGAAACACGCTGATGATAGTTTTTTAAGAGAGTATGCCGCAGTGAATATACATGAATTTTTTGCCGTTTGTGTTGAACATTTTTTTGAAGTTCCAACGCAATTTCAATATAATTTACCTCATATTTATTTTCATCTTTGCATTTTACTCAATCTTGACCCCATAAATGTGTATAATGATTATAAAGTGAAAAGATAGAGGTTTTAGTTATTACTCAACTACTTATTATGCCACAGATTACACAAATTTTATAAAAAATGATTTGAGAAGAGGTTTTAGGATTGAATATCAACATATAACATGATTGAGTTGTGAATAAAGTGGATAATAATTCCAAGCCACAAAGTATTATATTTGTTTCTTAAATAACCCAACACAATACCAAATGGCAAGATCCAAAGAAGGGAAAACACAGAAAGGTGCATAAGAGCAAATAAAAATGAAGATACTAATATTGTTGTTTGTGGAGTTAAAACCTGAGAAAGTTGATTAAACAAATAACCTCTAAATGCAAGTTCTTCAAAAATAGCAGGTATAAATGCCACAAATATAAAAGCCCACAAACTAGCATTTTCAAAAGAGGCATACCTAATAAATAAATTTGCATTTTCAAATCCTAATAAATTATTTAACCAATTTATTGCGTAAAAAACAACAATTGCACTAAAAACAGGAAATATAAAAGTAAATATATAAATTGGTATTGAAAGTTTTGGAAATAAAATTAAAGGAAGAATGTTTTTAAAGTCTAACAAACAAAAAATTAAAATGAAGATTATAAATGAACTTTCTAAAATAAGCTCGTTCAGAAGACTTGGAATTTCTGGTTGAATCAAATAATAAACAATTAAAAACCCTATGAAACAAATATAAAAAACTATCGATTTTGTTATAAATTTTTCACTGACCAAACTGTTATTAGATAATTGAAAACCACAATTAGCACAGAAATTCATTTTGGTATCAACCTCATTACTACACTTTGAACAAGTATTGTTATTGGGTATTTTCATTTTTATGAAGTTCTTTTTGATACGCATTTGCCGAGTAAACACCTCTTCCTAAGTATGAAATGATAAATATTTTAGCAACTAATCCATTGTATAATGTAGTTGGATCAAAAATTCCGTTTGAAACAATTAATGTAATGTATAAAAATAATGCGGATAATAGTGCTGCTAAAGGTTTTTTAATAGACCAATAACCTAGTATCATAAAAGAAAATGAAATAATAAAATTTATAGTAAAAAGTGTTGCATCTTCTGTTTTATAAACAGTTTCATATAAGCTAAAAACAAAAATAATTCCAGCTAAAATATAAAGAGTATTTCTAGCCTCTTTTACTTTTTTGTCTGCGTCAAAATATTTATTTTTATTTAAAACAGCATGAGCGTGAAATTTTGATTTTTCGAGATCAGTTCCTTTTTCAGGAAATCCACATGAGGGACAAAATTGTGCTTCTTTATTAAGTTCAATATTACAATTTGAACACTTATAATTCTTTTGTTCTATGGCTTCTGTTTTTGTGTATTTATCATCCATATTTGACAGTAGTTATTGTTTCAATTACTAACCGAGTAAAATAATATGATGTGGCTAAAGCCCTTGCGTTATTTGGTTTTAATAGCCCCGACCTTAAGGTCGGGGTAATAAATCTAAATCAATTCATATTATTGGCTTTAGCCACATTAGTCGGTTAGTAATGATAAATATAATTAAAACAAAAATACTAAATAGAGTTAAAATGCTTGAAAATTTCGCCTTGATAAAGAAAAAAAAATAAATTCGTCAAAATTCCCGAAAATCTAAGTGTGTTGAGTATATTAAAAAGCAATACCTACAGTAATACCTGCTCTCAAAGTCGGAGCAATTATAGGTGCGTGCATTTTAATTTTATCTTTTTCTGCTTCAAGTTCAACTTTATTACCAATATAAGGAATATCTTCAACTTCACTTTGCACATAAGGAAGCCATTTTTGATAATCAACATCAATATTGGTAGTTAAATCAGCATTAACATCGTTGTATTCAACACCCAATCCAATGAAGGTTAAATCTATTGATATTATTTTTGCAACAATGAATTGAATGCCTATTGAAAAGCCAAGTCCATATTGAGTAATTGTACCATCTAGCGTTCCAGTTGCGTCATAATGATAGTTTCCGTCTGATTGAAAACCACCAACTGCTTGTTGTTCTGATGTTAATTGTATAAATTCTGAAGGATTTGCAGCGTATTCAAAACTTGCTGAAGCAGTAATGTTATAACGATTATATTTAACATACGGAGCAATATAAAAGCGTTGAGGGGCATCTCCTTTTGTGTATATTCTTAAATCGATACTAGTGCTGAAACCATTTAATTTATTTAGGATTGGGACAGTATTATTGTATGTTTCTACTGAAGAAGTCCTATAAAGTAAAGAAGGAATTTTGTTAGAAAAGAAACCACCATAATTAAACTGTAACGAAAGTTTAGGAGTAAGCACTCTCTCATACCCAAAACGCATTTCGCCCCAAGCAAAAGGAAGAGCATGAATCTTAACTACATTTTTTTGTGCCACAGCACATAAGGAAATCAGTAGTATAAATGATGAGATAAAGGATATTTTTTTCATTTTTTTAAGAGTAAGATTATTTGTCCCTGATAGTTATCAGGATGAATTTTTAAATAAAGGTAAGTATTTAGTTTAAGATTCAATATGTTTTTTTAAATTTATCTTAACACAAACAATCGTTCAGAGTCTAGTTTTATAAAAATAAAAAGCAAAATTGTAAATGACCAGAGCGAAGAGCCTCCATAGCTAATAAAAGGTAAGGGAATACCAATAACAGGAACTAAACCTATTGTCATTCCTATATTAACAATAAAATGAATAAACAAAATAGAGGCAACACCATATCCGTAAATTCTGCTAAAGGTGGATCGTTGTTTTTCTGCAATAAAAATAATTCGTAAAAAAAGTGCCATATAAAGCAATATTACAAACGAAGTGCCTAAAAAACCCCATTCTTCGCCTATGGTGCAAAAAATAAAATCGGTACTTTGTTCGGGAACAAAATTAAATTTTGTTTGTGTTCCTTGTAAAAAACCTTTACCAGTAAAACCACCTGAACCAATTGCAATTAATGATTGTTTAATGTTCCAACCATTGCCTTGTTGCAACTCTTTTAAGCTTTCTTTTTTTGTTTTTAAATCTGTTTTTATTACTAATTTTTGTTCTTGAGAGAATGTTTCTTCATTCATCTTAAATTCAAGTGTTTTTATTTGCTTAATTAATTGGTCTTCTTCTCCAAGCAAAACGGTTATTCTGGTTCGTTGATGTTCTTTTAGCACTTTGTTAAATGCAAAATCTATACTATAAATATAAGCACAAGAAACTACAAAAATGAAAATACCTAAATAATGACTTCCCTTATCTTTTAGTTTTTTATTTGTAAATATAAAAAGGAAGATTGAAAATAATATTAGTGTAATTCCAAAGAAAATAAAACTATCTTTTATTTCAAAATAAGTATTAAATATTAAGAATGAAATTATTGCTAGTGTTGTAAAAACTGTTATTTTCAAATCATATTTAGTGGCAGCATAGAGCAACAAAAAGATGATAAAACCAAAAAGAATCATTGACGTAGCTCCGAAAACAAGAGTTAAGACAAATACTAAGATGGCAAGAACGCCTAAAAACAGTATGTTTCCTGATAAACCTTCTCGATAGAGTAAAAAGATAAAAGCAACATAAGTAAGTGTTGAACCTGTATCGTTTTGCATCAAAATAAGTAGTGCAGGAATAGCTATAATAGTGGTAGCAATTACTTTTGTTTTAAATTCTTTAATCCTAATGTTGGGCATTGAAAGGTATTTTGCTAAAGCCAATACGGTAGCAAATTTGGCAAATTCTGCAGGTTGAATTTTTACGCGACCTATTTCAAACCATGAAGTTGCTCCGTTTACAGTAACACCAAATAATAAAACTGCTACTAAAATTAGCATAAGTAATCCATAAATGGGTATGGCAAAAGAGGTAAAAAAATTTCCATCTAAAAGTAAAATAACAAATGCAATTATAAAGGCAAAAATCATCCATATTAACTGACTTCCATAGCGTTGAGAAACATCAAAAATAGCACTGTTTTCTTCGTTATAAACCGCTGCATAAATACTTATCCAGCCAATAAAAACTAAGGCTAAATAAATACTAATAGTTACCCAATCAATATTTTTAAATATGCTGCGTTGATTTCTCATTTTTTTGGTGTAACATTCATTAAATTTGCTTCCAAAATTCGTTGTTCTTTAATTTTATTAGAGATACTGTCTGTTAGATATTTTTCCATCATTAAACTTGCAATTGGAGCAGCCCAAGTACCTCCAAAACCAGCATTTTCTACATAAACAGCAATAGCAATTTTAGGGTTGTCCTTAGGTGCAAATGCAATAAAAACGGAATGATCTTCTCCATGTGGGTTTTGTGCTGTTCCAGTTTTACCACAAACTTCTATACCTTCAATTTTTGCTCTACGAGCTGTTCCGCCAGCCTCAGACGTAACTCTGTGCATTCCATCAATTATAGGTTCAAAATACTTTGCGTCAACACCTACATAATTTTTTTGTTTGAACATATCCGGAATAGTAGCTTTTTCATCTACTCTTTTTATAATGTGAGGGGAGTAATAAAAACCTTTATTCGCAATAATTGCAGCTAAATTTGCCATTTGAATTGGAATAACCCCCAATTCACCTTGTCCAATACTCAACGAAAAAATAGTACTAAATGCCCATCGTCCTTCTCCATACCATTTGTTATAAAATTCAACACCAGGAACTAATCCATTTTTAACACCAGGAATATCTGTTTGAAGTGTTCCTCCAAATCCAAATTTTTTCACTCGTTTGCTCCATTCAGCTAACCCAATTTCACTATCTTTATAAATACTTTTTGCTTTATTTTGCTGAATGATTTTTTTAAAAACCTGAAAGTAATAGGGGTTGCATGACATTTTAATTGATGATGCCACATCGGTTGCTGATGGGTGATTATGGCAGCCCACTAAGTTTTTTAAACAAGAAAAACCCGTATTTTCAGTTATTACTCCTTCTTGCATGGCGATAAGTGCTTGTATGGTTTTGAAAATAGAACCTGGAGGATACTGAGCCATAGTTGCTCTGTTAAATAGCGGATTTAGACTGTCTTTACTTAAAATAGGGTAATTTTTTCGTACCTCTCTGCCAACTAGCATGTTTGGGTTATATGATGGTGAAGAAACTAAGCATAAAATTTCACCACTCGAAGGTTCAATAGCCACAATACTTCCTATTTTGTTTTGCATTAACAATTCTCCATAGGTTTGCAAATCAATATCGATACCTGTATGTAAGGTTTTTCCCGAAATAGACAGGGTGTCTTCTGTTCCGTTTAAGTACCTTCCTTTTTCTCTGTTGTGAACGTCCACCATCACTTTTTTAACACCTCTTTTTCCTCGCAATAAATCTTCATAAGCCAATTCAATCCCACTCTTTCCAATATAATCTCCCGATTTATAATAGTTGTCTTTTTCAATTATTCCAGGGGTTACTTCACCAATGTACCCTAAAAGATGAGCTGCGTTTTTATTTGGATAGGAACGTAATGTTCTTGTTTCTATAAAAAATCCTGGAAATTTATAAAGTTGATCTTGAATGTTGGCGTAGGCTTCTGTTGAAAGTTCTTTCTCAAAAACGGAAGGTTTGTAGGTTGAATAGTTCTTTATTTTAGTTAATTTTTCAATAAATTCTTCCTTTGTAAGTTCAAATAATTTACAAAAAGCATTGGTGTCAATTTCTTTTAACTGCCTTGGAATTAACATTAAATCATAGGCGGCTTCGTTATAAACCAACAAAACTCCTTTTCTGTCATAAACCAATCCTCTTGCTGGATATTGTGTAATTACACGCAACACATTACTATCAGAATCTAACTTATATTTATTGTTTATTAATTGAATATTGATGAGTCTTATGAGGAATATCAACCCGATAGAAATAAATATTGCTCCGATAATATATTTTCTATTGGTAAAATTGTTCATCTTCTACTTGCTTTTTTGTAGTTAAATAATTGAACAATAAAAATCAATAATAGCGTAAAAACACAACTTATGATTGCCCTTCCGAGTGTGGTAAAAAATTGAGAAAATTTAAATGATTCAATAAAAAAGAGAAACAAATGATGACTTAATACTAAAATTGTACTATAAGTAGTAAACCATTGTATGCCCATATCTTCTGCTAAAGGTTTAGATGAAATTTCATATCCATCGCGTGGTTCAATAAGTTTCAAAATATAATTTCTTAAAAACCCCATGAAAACAGTGGCTGATGTGTGCATTCCTGCTGTGCTAGAAAATGCATCTATTGATAAACCAAGAATAAATGCTAAGACTAAAACCGTATATTTTGATGTATTGAAAGGTAAAATTAAAATGAAAAGCACATAAATATAAGGATTAATATAACCACTAAATTCAATGTTATTTAATATCAATCCTTGAATTAACACCAATAATAAAAAATAAATAGTATATTTTATTCCGTCAATTAACATTTTCTTGATTTAGTTTTTCGAGTTGTGTTTGTTCTTCTTTCAACAATGATTTTACAATATAAACGTGTGATAATTTTTTGAAATCAACAGATAAATTAATTTCAATAGTATAAAAATTACTTCCTTTTGGAAGCTCAAATGATTTTATTGTGCCTAATAATATTCCTTCGGGAAAAATAGATGAAAAACCGCTAGTAACAATAGTGTCGTTTATAGCCAATTGAACATGATTAGGTATTTCTTTTAAAAAAGCTGTGTTATATTGATTTTTATCTGAATCCCATACGGCAGATCCATAATAATTTGATGCTTTGATTTTTCCACTAATGGAATTTTTTTGATGCAACATAGAAATTAATGTGCTAAAATTGGCAGAAACATTTTTAACAATTCCAACAACGCCATCGCTATTAATAACCGCCATTCCTGGTTTAATACCGTTTATGGCTCCTTTGTCTATAGTAATATAATTTTCTCGTTGATTGGTTGAATTGTTAATCACTTTTGCGGCTGTATAAACATATTTTTGAAAATAACTCGTGTCATTTATTTGAACTGTATTGCCAAATATTTTAGTAAATGATTTTTTTTCGGCAGAAAGTAATTTGGAATTTTGAGTTCTTAAAATCTCATTCTCTGTTTTAAGATAAAAATAATCAGTTATGTTAGAAATTGTTTCGAATAAATTTCCAACCAAAAAGTTTGAGGAGTTTACTATTTTAGAATTTTGGTAGTTATTGTTTTTTATTAAAAGAGTAAACGAAACGAGTTCTAAAAATAAGAATAGAAAAATAAAAGAATTTTTAGTTAGAAATTGTATGAAATTTCGCATTTGTACTTTAAATTGAAATAAAAAGAAATGTTAAATGTTGAGTTTTAAATGTTAAATTTTGAATAATTTCCACATTCACACATTCACACATTGGTACATTTTCACATTAAATTACCCTTTCAATTCTTTTATTAAGAAAGGAAGTTTGTCAATGTTTTTTAATGCTATTCCTGTTCCTCTTGCTACTGCTCTTAATGGGTCTTCTGCAATATGCACAGGCAATTTTGTTTTCATGGAAATTCGCTTGTCCAATCCTCTAAGCATTGATCCTCCACCAGCCAAGTATAAACCTGTTTTAAAAATATCGGCCGACAATTCAGGAGGAGTCATTTCTAAGGCATTTAATACGGCTTCTTCAATTTTAGCAATAGATTTATCGAGTGCGTGAGCAATTTCGGTGTAAGAAACGGTAATTTCTTTTGGTGTTCCTGTCATTAAATCTCTTCCTTGCACCGCATAATCTTCTGGTGGATTTTCTAATTCAGTTAATGCGGAACCACATTCAATTTTTATTTGTTCGGCAGAGCGTTCTCCAATTAATAAATTGTGTTGTCTTCGCATATAATCAACAATATCGTTGGTAAAATCATCTCCAGCAACCCGAATGGATTTATCACAAACAATTCCTCCTAAGGCAATAACTGCAATTTCTGAGGTGCCTCCACCTATATCAATAATCATATTTCCCATAGGCTCTAGCACATCAATACCAATGCCTATTGCAGCCGCCATTGGCTCGTGAATAAGGTAAACTTCTTTTCCGCCAGCATGCTCAGCAGAATCTTTTACGGCTCTTTTTTCTACCTCAGTAATTCCTGATGGAATACAAATTACCATTTTTAACGAAGGAGTGAATAATGTTTTTTTAGGATTTATCATTTTAATCATGCCTCTAATCATGTGTTCGGCAGCATCAAAATCTGCAATTACTCCATCTCTTAGCGGACGAATGGTTTTTATATCTTCGTGCGTTTTTCCGTGCATTTGCATGGCTTTTCTACCCACGGCAATAATTTTTCCTGTTATTCTGTCTTTGGCAACAATGGAGGGTTCATCAACTACTACCTTGTCATTATAAATGATAAGTGTGTTAGCCGTACCTAAGTCAATGGCAATTTCTTGGGTTAAAAAATTAAATAGTCCCATATTTATTATAAAGTGTATTTAAGTGGTAAATGTACTATTTTAAAAGATATTTTTTTTATTAAGTTGTAAGAAGTGTGAACATTGTTTTGTTTATTTTTTCCATTAGTACATTCACTTTTTTAGCCACGAATACACGAATTTTTAAATTGTTATATTGATATTGCTACATTACTATTTACTAACACCTAACAACTAATCCCTTATTCTTTAATGTTTAAAATGCCTAATACCAGTTGTAACCATTGACATATTGTTTTTATTACAGTAATCAATTGATTCGGCATCTTTTATTGAGCCTCCAGGCTGAATTACGGCTGTTATTCCTGCATTATGAGCAATTTCTACACAATCAGGAAATGGAAAAAACGCATCGGAAGCCATAACGGCTCCATTCAAATCAAAGCCAAAGCTTTTTGCTTTGTGAATGGCTTGTCTGAGTGCATCAACTCTTGATGTTTGCCCTGTTCCACTTGCAAATAACTGTTCGTTTTTAGCTAGAATAATGGTATTTGATTTGGTGTGCTTTACCAATATATTTGCAAATTCTAAATCTGTAATTTCAGTTGCTGTTGGTTTTTTAACCGTTACATTGCTGAAATCAGCAGCTTTGTTGGTAATTAAATCTTTATCTTGTTCTAGCACTCCGTTTAAAATAGTTCGGAATTGTTTTTTTGGAAGTGCTATTGGTTTTTGAATTAGTATAACTCTAGTCTTTTTCTCTTTCAATACCTCCAATGCTTCTGGAGTGAAGTTAGGAGCAATAATTACTTCATAAAATAAATTGGTAATTTCTGTTGCTGTAGGCAAATCAATAGTAGTGTTTGAAATTAAAATTCCACCAAAAGCAGAAACAGGATCTCCAGCAAGAGCATCTTTCCATGCTTCTAACAAGGTGTTTCTGGTTGCTATACCACAAGCATTATTGTGTTTTAAAATAGCAAATGTTGGTTTTGCATCCATAAAGTCAGCCATTAAATTAACGGCTGCATCAACATCCAATAAATTGTTGTAAGAGAGTTCTTTTCCGTTAAGTTTGGTGAACATACTTTCTAAGTCGCCATAAAAAATTCCTTTTTGATGTGGGTTTTCTCCATAGCGAAGTACTTGGGCTTTGGTTATACTTTGTTTAAAAACAGCTTCTTTATCGTTGTTAAACCAATTGAAAATGGCAGTATCGTAGTGTGATGAAATATTAAACGCATCTTGTGCAAACTTTTTTCTATCTTCTAATTTTGATGTGCCATTTTTATCTGTTAATAAAGTCAATAAGTTTTTATATTGTTCTCTGGAAGAAACAATTAGCACATCATTAAAGTTTTTTGCCGCAGCTCTAATTAGAGAGATTCCTCCGATGTCTATTTTTTCAATAATATCCGTTTCGGAAGCACCAGCTTTTACTGTCTCTTCAAAAGGATATAAATCAACTATTACTAAATCTATTTCTGGTATTTCGTATTCGGCAATTTGTGTTTGATCTTCTGCCAATGCTCTTCTGTTTAAAATTCCACCAAAAATTTTAGGATGTAACGTCTTTACTCTACCTCCTAAAATAGAAGGATACGAAGTTAGTTCTTCGACAGGAATAACAGGAATGTTAAGGCTTTCAATAAATTTTTGGGTGCCACCTGTAGAATATAGTGTTACACCAAGTTGGTTTAATTTTTCTATTATTGGTTGTAAATTATCTTTATGATATACAGATATTAAGGCGTTTTTAATGTGTTTTTCACTCATTGTTTTTTACAGTTTTGATTATTGAAAAATAAAGAACTGCAAAATTAGTGATATTAAAGCCCTTGACCTATTGTAAAAAGCTCATTTTTATTTGATTGTTAATAAAAAAAATAATTTGTTTAAAAGATGGCTTTTTTACTGCCTTTCACAAACATCAAAAACTTCAAAATATAATACAGCATATATTTATATCCTTTACTTTAGACCACAACTATCCGAAACTTGAAAAATAGAAACAGTCGTCATATCTTTAAAAATAACCACAAATTCAAAATGATACGGGACTGTTTTGTAGGACCAAAAATAACAACAAGCCAGTTATTCGACAAATAATAGACTTAAATCGTAGAAAATTCATGAATTTTCTGGGTTAAAACATTCGTTAGAACCTCTGAAAATGCTGTCAGATTTCAAATATTTGTTGCTCTAATTGCTTATATATTACTCGAACTATTAAGAAGGGTAACAGCCAAAGTACAAACAGCATTTTCTAATTTTGTAGAGAAAATAAGAATATGTTTATCATTTTATCTTTCTTTAGATTATGTAATCAATCAAATTAAACCAAAAGCTCAGCGTGCAGGGTCGTACAAACTTTTTTAGAAGCTATGATACAGCCAACTTTGTTCTAACAAACAAATAGACTTTTATTCTTAAAAGTCAATTTTTATATCCCATAAAATATGGGACTCAGAGGTTTTTATGGCTTATTTTGAAAAGTTTCAGATGAATGTGTCTCTGGACGTATAAAAAACCAAAAAGTAGATTATTTTAGAGTAAAAACAAAAAAAAGTACTAAATTTTCGATTACAATCTAAAAATATAAACAAAGTCCATAGATCGAAAAATAGAACAACACATCAAAATGATTTGTTTATTTGTATTTAAGGAGTATTTTATGCGGTATTTTTTAGGTCGTTTCCTGAATAACTGGAAGGTTTATTTCCTGTATGTGAAAAAATGATTTTTGAAGTTCTTCCAACATTTTGTTTTTATAAATTTCAGATTCTTCCTTCATTTCCTCTACCAATGTGTTGTAATATTCA
>Ga0210044_10007453_pt1 | contig 13972 bp, 7 predicted proteins | sample CryGey13umfilter_2_FD_183959 | JGI IMG/M metagenome (GOLD analysis project Ga0210044, IMG submission 183959) | Groundwater microbial communities from aquifer in Utah, USA - Crystal Geyser 4/9/14 3 um filter (SPAdes) (version 2) | ecosystem: Environmental > Aquatic > Deep subsurface > Groundwater... | reverse complement strand
AAGATGAAATGGGATCGAGCAGACTGGGTGGTTCAATACCTTGGGCGTCTTCATTTAGGCTCTCGTGTTCTGGCAGGAAATGAGCGGAGGAGATGCGCGAGGTGCATCGCTTACGGTAGCCCTGGGCCCCATGCTTTTTTGACATCGAATTTTCGCCTCATTGTCCGCACGTTGCAGACACGTATTGCGGCGATTGAAGGGTCGGCTCGACGATCGCAGGACGGGGTGAGTGTGGTAGATTCTTGCAACGCTAGGTAGGCCAAAAAAAGACCCCCGCGACGGTGGTGGGAACCGTCGCGGGGAGCGGTGGGGTGGGCAGGAGGCATCCCGAGTGTGGGGGAAAGAAGGGTCGGGGCTCCTGCCCGGGCAAAAGGAGGGGGTATTTAACGCTCTTCTCGTTTCACCTCACCAAGAATTCGCTCATCACGGTCGTCTTCGTTTTTGTTTCGTTCGTTCGTTTGTTGTTGTCATTCAGGTCGTTCGTCATCATTATTTCGTAAACAGGTTCGCGTCGAAATCAGTTCGTCATCAGTCGGTCGACATTGGGCCGGTGTAAAGACAAAATTACCGAAAGCGCGGCGGGTGGGTTTGCAGCATGCCAAATTTCCAATCTCCGACTTCATACGCTCGATCGTTCGGATCGGTCGGCTCATCAAGTGGAACGACGGGCTGAACGATTCGACTCGCTTCGTGTCGTATCGAGCCACGATGATGTTCGGTTCGCCGATTGGTTTTTTTGACTGCACGCCGTTTTCGCCGATCAATTGAGACTACTCAAACTGACCGTTGAAAACGAACCGCACGGTTCCGTCCACGCGGAGCGGGATACGGTTGGGGTCCATCCACTCGCCGTCCTTTCGTAACTCGTGCCGGGCACATTCCGATTCCCGCCGCACTTCCGGTTGGCGTAACCTGCATGCATGACGGGATCGGAGCGAAGGGCATCGGAAAAGATCCCGTGAACCGTCATGCATGCATCGAGCGAGTCTCGATCATTGATCGAATTCGCTCGGCCGGTCATAGCCGGATTGGTGGTGCGTCAACTACCGTTTCTTTCTGCTATTCACTTGTCAATTCGATCCAGCCATCAATCATGAGACGGATCGGTTCTTGTTCAATCAATCGGTCAATCAACTGCAGCCCATACTGGCGCCGCAATTCATACATTTGTAACATGATCCGTTGCGGACGGTAATTGATCCGCAGACATCGCACGCTGGCGCGTCACCCATCATCGCCGCCATCGAAGTGTCGAGCGATGAGGCGGAGATGGCGGGCTTGGGTTGGTTGGCCATGAAGGCGGAGGCCTCGGCGGTCTTTCGATCGGCGAAGGCGGCCATCGCCCGGACGCTGGAGAGAATCTGCGTGATCGGGCCACGCTTGACGGCGGCATCACGTACTGATCGCGGGTCGTCGATACCAAGTACGGCAGCTCTTTTCTTCTTCGACTCGGTCAGGACCGCCTGATTGGTCGTCGTGCCCGTGCCGGTGAACGAACCGTGGGACGATGACGATGAAGCCGAGGCATCGGCCTGCGCACTTACCATGCGCTTTACACCGAGATGCCTGGTTTCACCATTGGATTTTCCGCCGTTGGAATCAATGTGGTCGTTGTTGTCCTCGTCGGTGTCGTCGGTGTCGTCGGCATGGTGGACCGTCGTGCGATTGATCTGCGTTGAGATGTCTGTTTCCCTTGCGTTCGCTTCAACCATTGATGCACGTTTGGCCGCGTCTTCTGCTTCGGATTTGAGGATCGTTTCGGGTACCACCTGTTGTCGGTAGCCGGCGATGAATTGAATCCCCAGCCAGCGGAAGATGTAATCCACCAGTGATTTAGCGATCGGGATTTCACGGTTGTCGGTCATGCCGGCCGGCTCGAATCGCTGGTGCGAGAACTTGCCGACGAGACTTTCGAGCGGTACGCCGTACTGAAGCGCGACGGAAATCGCGGTTCCGAGCGAATCCATGAGTCCGCCGATCGTCGAACCCTCTTTACTCATGGTGATGAAGAGTTCGCCGGGCTGTCCGTTGTCGTACATTCCAACCGTCAAGTATCCTTCGTGACCGGCCACTCTGAACTTGTGGGTGAGCGAGGGGCGTGTCTCGGGGAGGCGTCGGCGAAGCGGTCGTTCGACGATTCGCTCAACGATTTTCTCGACCGTTCGGATGCGTTCCTGGCCCGCAGTGCTTTTGCCGTTTTCGGTGCGGGCTGCAGCGGCTTCTGCTTCCGCGCTGGGAACGCCGTCCAATTCTTCCACGACGACAAGGACATCGCTCAGATCGCGTTCGATTTCGTCGCGAGCTTCGGTGACGGCATCGGGGTTTTCGTCTTCACCTTCCTCAAGCGCCTTAACGTCTTCGGTCTTGGTGCTCAACGGTTGGCTCAACTTCGAACCGTCGCGGTAGAGTGCGTTGGCCTTCAATCCGAGTTCCCAACTCATGCGGTAGCAGTTGGAGATGTCTTCGGTGGTTGCGGAATTGGGAAGGTTAATGGTTTTGCTGATGGCTCCGGAGATGAAGGGCTGAGTAGCGCCCATCATTTTGATGTGCCCGGTCGGAGCAATGAATCGTTTTCCCTTCTTCCCGCAGGCATTGGCGCAATCAAAGACGGCGAGGTGCTCGTCCTTGAGATGCGGCGCGCCTTCGACGGTCTGAGTTCCGCAGATAAGTTCATTGAGCTCGGCGATGACGCGGTTGCTGAGTCTGAGTTCGCGCAAAAGGTTGAACGACCGGTCGGCTTTGGCTCGTTCGGGGTTAATGTTGTTGTGCTTGAGGACTTCGGGTCGGATCGACCAGGCGTTGAATGCGAATTGCAGTTCAAACACGGCGGGCAACTGATATTCGATCGCGCGGAGATCCTCTTCCTCGAATCCCTTACCTAGGAGGTATTCGCGAAGTGTTCCTTTGAATTTACTGCGTTTCGGCATTTCGACATCAAGCGTGAGGTGTCCCATCACATATCGAAGGATGTCGAGAATCGCATCGTCGGAATATCCGAGCGAACGGAGTGCGGGCTTGAGCGAGTTGTTGGCGATTTTGAAATATCCGCCGCCCGCCAACTTCTTGAACTTGACGAGTGCGAAATCGGGTTCGACGCCGGTGGTATCGCAATCCATAAGGAGCCCGATGGTGCCGGTGGGTGCGATGACGCTGACTTGCGCGTTTCGGTAGCCGTGCTTTTCTCCGAGGTCGAGCGCCTCATCCCACGCTTTCCTTGCTCGATTGAGAAGAAGTTCGGCGGAGGCGAAACGATCTGCGGCAGCGAGTACGCTTTGTTCATCAATTGGGACGGGTGCGATTTTGAGGTCTTCATATTGTCCGCGGTCACGCGCGACGCCGTCTGCGGCGCGACGATGATTGCGAATGACGCGCAACATTGAATCACGGTTTTTGGAGAAGCCCTTGAACGGCGAGAGCAGTTCGGCTAATTCTGCGCTGACGGCATATGACCGGCCGGTGAGGATGGCGGAGATGGATGCGGCAATTGCGCGGCCTTCATCGCTGTCATACGGAATGCCCGCCTGCATCAGCATGGCGCCGAGATTGGCAAAGCCCAGGCCGAGCGTTCGATATTCGTAACTGAGGCGTGCAATGTCGGCACTCGGAAACGCAGCCATCAAGACCGAGATTTCCAACACGATCGTCCACAGGCGAATCGCGTGTTCGAAGGCCTCGTCGTCGAATGTGCTGGTATCAGCGTCGTAAAACTTCAACAGATTAATCGATGCGAGATTGCAGGCGGTATTGTCGAGGAACATGTACTCGCTGCACGGGTTGCTCGCGTTGATCCGCCCACCTTCAGGGCAGGTGTGCCAGGCGTTGATGGTTGAATCAAATTGAACGCCGGGGTCGGCGCACCGCCAGGCCGCGTAGCAGATTTCCTCCCAGAGTTTTTGCGCCGGGATGGAGGCGGCCACTTGGCCGTCCGTTCGGCGAATCAAATCCCAATCGCGTCCTTCATCCATCGCTTCGAAGAAGGCATCGGGGATTCGAACCGAGTTGTTGGAGTTCTGCCCGGAGACGGTGTAGTACGCTTCGCCGTTGAAGTCGTAGGTGAGTTCGAGTCCGAGATCCGAGGCGACGTTACGTTCGCTTTCCGGGAGGTGCTTCAATCCTTCGACGAGCGCTTCAACCTTGATTTCTTCGCGGACTTTCCAGTTGACGAATGGTTCGATGTCCGGGTGATCAAGATCGAGGCAGACCATCTTGGCGGCTCGACGGGTTGTGCCTCCGCTTTTGATGGCACCGGCGGCGCGGTCGCCGATTTTGAGCCAACTCATAAGCCCGCTTGACGATCCACCGCCGGAGAGTGATTCGCCTTCACCTCGAAGGGTCGAAAAGTTGGTTCCGGTTCCTGACCCGTACTTGAAAAGTCGGGCTTCTCGCACCCAGAGGTCCATGATTCCGCCGGTGTTGACCAGATCATCGGAAACGGACTGGATGAAACAGGCGTGCGGCTGGGGGTGGGTGTAGGCATCTTCGGCGAGTTGCACTTCGCCCGTCTTGGGGTAGGCGATGAAATGACCTTGCGCCGGCCCGGTTAATCCGTAAGCGTAATTGAGGCCGGTGTTGAACCACTGCGGGCTGTTGGGTGCGGCCATCTGATGGAGGAGCATGTAGGCTAGTTCGTCGTAGAACGCTTCAGCGTCTTCTTCGTTCCGGAAGTAGCCGTGCGCGCTACCCCAATGTTGCCAGCAACCGCAGAGTCGGTGGATGACCTGTTTGGCGCTTCGTTCCGGCCCGGTGATGATCGAGCCGTCTTCCCGCTTGGTAACGTTACCTTCAGCGTCGTATTGCGGGACGCCGGCCTTGCGGAAGTACTTGCTCACCATGATGTCGGTGGCGAGTTGGGTCCACGAAGCGGGAACGCGGGCGTCCTTCATTTCAAAGACGACCGAGCCGTCCGGCTGCGTGATGCGGCTGGTTCGCTCCGCCCAGTTGACGGTCGAGTAAACATCCTGTCCGGCTTTGGTAAATCGTCGTTCAATCTTCATGCGTGTTCCGTCTTTCGCGACATTGCGGGGTGATGCAATCGCAAACTTGCCTCGATGCCTTCTTCTTTCTCAGTCGACCATCGGTAACGTCAACCCCTTCTGGTCCTGGTACTTTCCTTTTTTGTCTGCATAACTGGTGGCGCACACTCGGTCGCCCTTGAGGAAGACCATCTGCGCGATTCCCTCATTGGCGTAAATGCGTGCGGGGAGCGGAGTTGTGTTGGATATTTCGATCGTCACCTTACCACGCCACTCCGGTTCGAGGGGGGTAACGTTGACGATGATGCCGCACCGTGCATAAGTGCTCTTGCCGACGCAGATGGCGAGTACGTCGCGGGGAACACGAATGACTTCGACGGTTTCGGCAAGCGCGAATGAGTTCGGCGGAATGATGATGTGATCTTTGCCGGTGTCGCGGACATCAATCGTTACAAACGAATCATCGGAAAAATTCTTCGGATCAACCACCGCCGTTCCGCCGTGGTAGGCGACGTTGGTGAATATCTTGAAGATGGAACCGACACGCACGTCGTAGCCGTAGGACGACACGCCGAAACTGACCTGGCCTTCGCGCTTCTGGTTGTCGGCGAAGGGCTCGATCCCAACCAATTCACGGATTTGAGTATCGCATAAGACGGCCATGAGTTCACATGCTCTCTTTCTTTCCGTTCTTTCCTGCTCCCTTGCTCGCTTCAGGAGGCGTCAACAAAAAGATTCCCGTTGATTCACAATGACATCATCAACAACAACAAAGCGCAGAGCGCACAAACCCTCAAACAGACGCGTGCCACATTCAAATCTGCGATCCGCGTCTGTTTCGCATTCTTTTCATCTGTAAACGGTCGGAATTCGTCCCCACATTCGGTCGTTGACTACTACTGGTGATAAGGATCGGTTGCCGGCCCTTCTTAAGGTGGGCATTCCCGCCCGTCGAAGCGCCGCCATGCACCTGGCATATCGGCGAGCGATTCTGAATTGACTGAGACAGCAAAGACAAGCGCGCATAACGCCTCCCGTGGTCCGGCTGCGGGTTAAACCAAACATGAACCGAATTCTGACTCGTACCCACCGACACCTGGCGAAATTCCCAATGATCGGCCCGGTTTTCCCACCGTAAAGGTCTGGAAACATCGCACAAATGTCAAACACATATAGAATAAACGCAATATATTGCGTATTCAACCCCCTAATCTCCCAAATATCGTACTTTGGGTAAACCAGTTGCGCAACAGATTGATCTGGAACGGGTTACCGTCGAAAAAATAAATGTTCATCACCGAGATATAGGGTTCAGATGCTGTTACAAATTGTTAATAACCCAACATATGGGGTGGTGAAAGCCCCTTGTTCGCAGTTTGAGCGGGATCGTCTGCATGAATCAGTTATAGTTGCCGCCGAATGAAGTCCCGCAATCGGATCATCGGTGGATCTGAACCTTTTTCTGATGAGAATTGGTAGATGGCGATGCTGCTTGGATAATGGTTTTACTGATCGTGAACACCTTGCGAATACCCGGCTGGGTAAGAGATACATATGACTTGCGCTTCATCCGATAACGACCCTGATCCGGTCAAACCTGATCCGGTCAAGCGGCACTCTCGATCCGATGGGGGCGGCGGACGGGGGAGCCCAGCGGTAATTCAATCGCAAAATCAAGACGAATCACCGTCGGCCGATCGGTGTTCGGAGGGCGCGTGGGCGACGATTCTCACGGGGTTGACGGAAGCACAACGAGAAGCAGTTTCCATTATCAATGGGCCCCTTCTCGTTTTGGCAGCAGCGGGATCGGGGAAAACGACCGTGATCACGCGGCGGATCGCCAACATTCTGGCGCACGGCGTTCCTCCGTGGGCGATTCTCGCGCTGACGTTCACCAACAAGGCGGCGTTGGAAATGCGCGAGCGTGTTTTCAGACTCCTTCCTGATTCGGTTGAAGCGCAGGGGCAAGGAATGACGGTAACGACGTTTCACAGTTTTTGCGCGCGGGTGCTGCGGCGGTATGCGGAATATGCGGGGCTGCAATCCGATTACACGATTTACGACACAGCCGACCAGAAGTCGGCGATGAAGGAGGCGCTCGCCCGACTCAATTTATCGAAAGGTAATTTCCCGCCGGACAAAGTTCTCAACAAGATCAGCACCGCAAAGAACATTCTCCAAGCAGCCGAAGCGTTCAAGGTCGAGGCCGATGGTTTCTGGGAGCGAAACGCAGCGAAATGCTACGCGACGTATCAGCAGATTCTCGTCGAGAACAACGCGGTTGATTTCGATGATCTTCTCTTGTATGTCGCGACGATTCTGCGTGACCATGCTGAGGTGCGGGAAACGCTTCAGCGGCGATTTCGATATTTATTGATTGATGAATATCAGGATACGAATCACGCCCAGTTCGTCATTTCGCACATGCTGGCGGGGACGGGCGAACGCAACATCTGCGTAGTCGGCGATCCGGATCAGTCGATCTATGCGTGGCGCGGCGCGGATATCTCGAATATCCTCGAGTTTCAGGAACACTTTCCCGATGCGCAGACGGTGAAACTCGGCGAGAACTTTCGATCGAACGAACCGATCCTGAAAATCGCGGACCAACTCATCAAGCACAACAAGCGGCGTCAGGATAAACCGCTGTATACGACGCGCAAAGGTGGGGAACATCCGATCGTGCGGGCGTGCATTGACGAGCATCACGAGGCGGCATCGGTCGTCGAGTACTTTCAGGAATTGAATGTCGATCACGAAATTCCGTGGCGGGATATGGCCGTGCTCTACCGGACGAATGCGCTCTCACGGGTTCTTGAAGCCGAGTTCCGCAAGAGCGCGATACCCTACACGATCGTTCGTGGGACTGCGTTTTTTCAGCGCAGGGAAGTTAAGGATGCGCTCGCGTATTTGCGGTTGATCGTGAACCCGAATGATGAGGTGAATCTTCGGCGAATCATCAATACACCGCCTCGCGGGATCGGGAATACAACGCTTCGCAAGGTTGATTTCTTTGCGATCGATCAGAATCTTCGATTGTTCGATGCACTCAAGCGCGCCTGTGAGGTGCAGGGGCTGACTCACCGGGCGGTGAACGCGATTGCAAAATTCGTCAAGACGGTTGAGGGGTGGCGAGCGATTGCGCACATGCCGAATACCGACCCGTTTGAGCGGACGGATGAACTTCCGGAATTGGTGAAGCGTGTTCTCCGCGAATCGGGGATGGAATCTCACTACAAGGAATCGGACACCGATGAAGATGCGGAGCGGCTTGAGAATCTGAATGAACTCATCACGAGCGCTGCCGAATTCGAGGATGAACTCATTGAACTCCTTGCAGTGATGGTGGCGGGTGCGGATGCGAGGGCGCGTGCGGGCGGAGATTCGGGCGGCGATGACAGGGGTGGCGGAGACGACCGGCAAAGTGGGGGAGATGAAAGCGCCTTTGATCCGTTTGGTGATCCGTTCGGTCCGCTGGGTGATCTTCTTTCCGACGATTCGCCTTTTGGTGATCGTGAAGGGATTGATTTGCCGGACTCATCGCCGCAACATTCCGCGATGGATGATCTCTTCGCTGAAGCCCGCGCTGCTGCAACGCATTTCGATTCTGAGGGGGAGAATCTCATAACGCCGACGACTCCGACGCCGATTGCGAAATTGCGTGCGTATCTTGAACGCGTGACGCTGATCGCCGACGCAGACGCGGTTGACAGTGAATCGGGCTCGGTTCTGATGATGACGCTTCATGCCGCCAAGGGGCTTGAGTTTCCGGCGGTGGCGATCGTCGGACTTGAAGAGGGTCTTTTGCCGCACAACATGTCGCGCGATACGGTGGATAACATCGAAGAAGAGCGGCGACTTTTTTTCGTGGGGATCACCCGCGCCAAAGAACACATTCAAATCACAAGAGCGCGAACTCGGACCGTACGAGGCCTGCGTGAAACGACGATTGCGAGCCAGTTTCTCTCAGAACTTCCGGAGGACTCGGTGCAGTTCATCGGCGATGTATTTTCCGCATCCACGATCGACGACGACGTGTCGGAATATGACTCGAAAACCGGGCGATCCGCGCCGCGTCTCGGTTCCGATTACAAACCGAAATGGGCCGACCCCGATCAAGCACACATCAAGCCGCGCGAATCAACGAAGTTTCCGATCGGGTGTCGCGTCATGCATCCGCAGTTCGGGCAGGGTACGGTCAAATCGGTCAATCGCACGGGGACCGATCTTCGTCTTTGCATTACATTTGATGATGTCGGCACGAAGACGCTGATCGAGCGGTATGCGAGAATCACTCGAATCAATTGATCGACTCCGATCGGCGATTCTCGCGCAAATGAGTTTTGTTAAGAAAAACTTGGCTGTGAAGTCCTGCGCAAGCAAATGACCTCCCGGACGATCCGGGAGGCCTGTGGAGATGAATTAGTCCTGTCTGTTATATTCTTAGCAACGATCAGGAAGCAACCGAAATCCATTTACGGGCGGCGATGACCGGAATACCCAGCAGTCCGACGAGGCCGAGCAATGCGGTTGACGGAAGCGGGATGCCGGTCGGAGCGATCAATTCATCCTGTCCCTTGGTGTTCGCGGCCTTGGCGACGGCGAAGAACTGGTAGCCGACCTCATTCTTGTGCGCGAAACTCGAAGCGGTCAGGCCGACGGCTGACAAATCGAACGTCGCAATTTCATTGCCATTGAGAAAATCGTTCACACCCCACACCAGTTCCATGTCGAAACCGCCCATGCGCGGGCTTCCGAAGCGATTCCGTTCCGCTCGGATACTGACGGACGGAGGACCAGAAACTTGGCCTATCGTGATTTCATTGGCGTTGATGTCCGGCTCGGTGTTGAACCAGAGTCGTCGAATGAATTCATTCGGCGCAGTCAGCGTGCTTTCGACAATGAGTTGAACTCGATCCTGACCGGAATCGGCGAAAGTAGCGATGAGCCACGGCGGAGTTCCCGTCGGAGGATCACCGTCATGATCGATTTCCTGATCGAATTCCATTCGGACTTGTCCGGCGTTCGCCAGACTACCTGCGATCGATAGGTTGGCCAGGACGAACAGCCCGGCGAAAGTGAGGTTCCTTGAAATCATTGCACAGCTCCCCATAGGTAAGTGCCTGTCTGAGAATAAAACCCTGTTACAGATTGGTGCCGATCGCGTGACCATGCAATCGACATTCCAAACCTACAACGGATTTCATGGTTGTCAAGCGATGCACGGCTGGATTGCACGAAAAAAATACCGGTTGTAACAATCATTCGGACCCTACATTCAACCGGTTCAAACGGGGCAAGAGATGGAAAATGGGAGGGATGAACAAGACCTCATTGCTTCGCTGTCGGCCGACGGATTAAGTTCGATTCGGCCGATAACTATGAAGAGACGATGGGCTCGTCAAACGCGCGCGGTGTTATGGAGTCCGTTCTTACCGCACATTTGGGTGGTGCAATCCGGACTATCTTAACTCTTCTATCTGCTGTTTAAAGGGTTCGCTGAGCGCGGGGATACGATCCCAATACTTTCAATCGTTCACAATGAACGCGCGATTGTTCGATGGCCGATCGCATGTTGTCGTCCTGACCATGCGCTTCGCAATCAATGAAAAACGTATATTCCCAATTGGTTCGTCGGCTCGGTCGCTTCTCGATGTGGCTGAGATTGATCGCGTTTTCTCGAAACACGTTCAGAACGTCGACCAGCGCGCCGGGTTTATCGGCCGTCGTGAACATGATCGACGTTTTATCGTTACCGGTACGCTGGGCCTCCTGTTTGGCGATGACAAGAAAGCGGGTGATGTTGTTGGGATGATCTTCAATGTGTTCGAAGACGGAGTTGATGCCGTAGATTTTCCCGGCCAACGCGGAACCGATTGCCGCCACGCCGTGGTTTTGCGACGCGAATTCAACGGCGGCAGCGGAACTTGACTCAGGAACGAGAGGCGTGCTCGGAAAGTGATTCAGAATCCAATCGCGACATTGTTCGAAGATTTGCGGCTTGGAATGAATGGCCGTGATTTCGTCAGGGGCACAGGCCGCCATCAGGTGATGGTTAATCTCGATCATGGCTTCAGCGTAAATCGTAACATCAAACTGCGTGAACGCATCCAGCGTGTCGGTGATGCTCCCCATGGTTGAATTTTCATACGGGACGAGGCCGTAATTCGCCTGCCCACCCGCCACTTCTCGAAACACGCCGTCAATCGTGTGTAGATCAAGATGCTCCACGCTCGAACCGAAATGCCGAACCGCGGCCATATGACTGAACGAACCACGCGGTCCGAGGTATCCGACCCGAAGCGGGAGTTCCAGTGAGAAACTTCCCGACATGAGTTCGCGGTAGATAGTTTCGACGGTTCGGTCGGACAACGGGCCGGCATTCAACCCGAGCACTTTGGAGAGGACCGCCTGTTCACGATGGGGCGCATAGATCGGTGTTCCGTCGCTGCGTTTGAGGTTTCCGACTTGAACAACAACATTCGCCCGTTCATTGAGCATGGCGACGAGTTTACGATCGATTTCGTCGATGCGCGACCGCAGGTCGTCCAGCGAGAGACCCGCGCCGCAGCCTGCCGTCTGTTCGTCCGAATCATCGGATTGCTGTTCGGGCTTCATTGATCATCGTTCCTTTTTATCACGCTTCGCCGTATTTCGTACCGTCGGGTTCGTTTCAACGCATCTGCAATCTATTCGGTCGCATTTTCTGCGATATTTCATGAAAAAAGTCAGTGATGGCGCGAAATCGAGGGGGCGGCGGCGTTATAAGTCAGGCATCATGAAGCTCCGGGCTGAAGTCATCCGGGCTGTCAACGAAATACCGAAAAGATTTCGGCCGGGGGCGCCCCACTGATCCTCAACTACTAATTCCATTGGAGAAAAACTATGGCTTGCCAGCACAACCATAACCATCAACATCGCAACCGTATGCCTCGGCGTCGCAGATGCACGTTTGGCACCATCACGCTTTTATTCTCACTCTCGATTGTAGCGGGGAATAGTACCGCTTTGGAACCGGCGGCCGCGTTCGCCCCTCAGCCCGCTGAAAGCGCAAACACCTACGCGGTGTGCCTGTCCCTCGACTTCGAAGGAGGCACGGCCACGGATTACCTGGATGCCCTTCGCGATGCGGCAAAATCCGCAAATATCGTGGTCATGCCCGGCGCGGAGCATGTGCTGATGCCGCCGGTGCAATTGAAGGCGGTCGCACTGTCGTCGGCGGTGGATCTGCTCAATAACCAGCAGAGTGTGGATGAGGACGGAATGCGATACATCCTCAGTGTCGATCAGATTGAAAGCGATCGATTCGAACTGTCCAATGACGATCGTCGGCGCGAAGGGATCGATTCGCTTACGACGCTCCCGGTTTTCGTGGTTAACGTCGATTCGGAGCCGGCGCGGTTGGGCGACTCGGATCAAACAAGGCTTGAATCACAAGTGTGGGCGCTTGAACCGTTGCTTCAGCTTCAGCTTCAGCCCCTTTCAGCCGACGACGTTCTGGCGACGATTGATGTCGCGCTTCCGCTCGCCGCGGAAGGTGAACCGGAAGTTGAGATTCGATTCCACGAAGAAACCGGAATCCTCATCGCGCGGGGAGACTTTCGAGCACTGCAGATGGTCGATAATGTGCTGAATCAGTTGGAGGGGTCGGCTCATGCACTGCGAAAAGCGGACGAGCAGTCGCGCCGCGCACAGGAAATGGAATCCGCTTTCCAGGAAGTACGTGAGCACATGGAGAAATTGACCGTCGAACGGGAGCACCTTGCGCAAGAAGCGGAGAAGATACACAGCCGAATGCGAGAGTTGGAGAGGGTGATGGATCAACTTCGAGCCGAACTGGACGAGCGAAGTGCGGTGATTTCAGAACTTCGTTCGCACATCGTACAACTCGAAACCGCGCTTGGACGAAAGAATGATAAGAAGTAGTACGTTGGACGGATGCGGGCGGCGGTGGCGCGGTTCGCATTCGTCAGTTTTTCTGCGTACAACTCTCGGGAAGATGCGTTCGCCACGGGCCCGTTGATCATGAGCCGAACCGATTTACAAACTGACGCTCTGATCCGATCGATTCGCCGGATGCTCGGAACGACCTCGCCCCCCTCCTCGACGTCGATCGAGATACCGAATGTGGCCCCCATGCCTCAATTCTCAACGCCTTCGCCGACCGCCACGTTTACGTTGACCAATGGTCTGGTCAAGGGTGATCGCGACGCATTCGACGCATTCTATGAGCGGTATTTTGATTTCCTCTTTCACGAGGCGAAGCAGGCGAGTCGGGGCGATGAGTCTGTTTGTCTCGACATCGTCCAGGATGTCATGATGCGAGTCATCAAGTCGCTGCGTATGCCGATGCAATCGGAAGAACAGGTTCGCGCGTACTTGCGGCGAATCGTATTATCGGTAACGATCGATCGTTGGCGCATGGAACAGCGGCGGCGCGCCCCTCAGACCAGGGCCGCAAACCCACACGCAGCGCGTTCAGCGGAGTCGTCTGCACAATATGCGAAGATCGGCGAAGCGCCTGAAACGGATGAACGCATTCTCTGGCTGCATCGGGAATTGCAAAATTTGGACGATCTGCAATCGTCGATGATGATTATGCGATATCGATTCAACTGGACACTGGGACGCATCGGCGAGGCAATCGGACTTTCCGCAAGCGCAGTTGACGGCCGGATCAATCGGATTCTCAATCGCCTGCGGAAGATCGGACAGGAGAAATTTGATGACGAATGAACGATTTGACCAATCACTCGGAGATGGTGGATCGGACCGATCAGTCGCCGCGCCCGACTTTCTCAGCGAGGTCGGGCGATCCCGCTACGTTGAAATGCAGGATGACCTTCTCGTCGAATTCACCTCGGCGAGAAATCGACGGCAAATGCGGCGGCGAGGGGCGGTGATGGTCGGAGGCGTTATGTTGATTCTCCTGGCGGTGGCGGTGCCTTACTCTAACTCTCGAATCAATCAGGGCCCGATTGCGACGAAGGATACGGCGT
>Ga0210044_10007449_pt1 | contig 13974 bp, 10 predicted proteins | sample CryGey13umfilter_2_FD_183959 | JGI IMG/M metagenome (GOLD analysis project Ga0210044, IMG submission 183959) | Groundwater microbial communities from aquifer in Utah, USA - Crystal Geyser 4/9/14 3 um filter (SPAdes) (version 2) | ecosystem: Environmental > Aquatic > Deep subsurface >... | reverse complement strand
ACATTTGATTTTGTGCCGGGCAGTAAGTTCGTAGGTCAAGCTCACCTGTGGCTTGACATTTTTCTTGTTTTCGAAAAATTGAGGGTTAAAACCCTCTGCTATTTTATGGGTGAGACTCCCGCGGGCTGAAGCCCGGGGTCTCATATTGTGTTTGGCAGACCTCCTGGTCCCGATTTTATCGGGACGGGCTTGCCCGGCAAAGCGGGAGACTAAAACCCGACGGAACGTGTAATTCCCTCACCCGTCCCGACAAGTCGGGACACCCTCTCCCGATGAACGGGAGAGGGTAAGCGGAGAACAGTTGTTCCGTAGGTCAAGCTCACCTGTGGCTTGACATTCCTCTGGAGGGACGCGCTCTGTCGCGTCCGAACATTCGGAGTTCGCCAAAGTAGGTCGGATTCGGAGTCCCCCCGATAAAATCGGGAGGGCGAAAAACCCGACGAATTGAAAATTAGAATATGTCGGGTTTCTCTGGCCCCGATAGAATCGGGGCTTCGGAACGCCGATAAGCCAGAGGCTTACAAGCCTACTAAATAAAGAGTATGCCATTAAACCATTGGCGGTCAGCCCTCTTGGGCTGACGCAGATTCACTGTCACCGCTGGAGCAGTAACCAGCAAAATCAAAAAGGAGTGTCGCTATGGAAAAGTTGTTAATGCCGTCAGTTTTATGCGGGATTATTCTGGGTTCCACGACTCTCGTCTGGGCGAATCCCGGGGATACCCTGTGGACGCGGACTTATGGGGGTAGCAGCGGTGATGAGGCTTACTCCGTCCAACAGACGACTGACGGGGGATACATAATCGCCGGATCGACCACTTCCTTCGGCGCCGAAGGCACGGATTTCTACCTGGTGAAGGTTGAGGGCGATGAGATGGGGCTACCTGACAATGAATTCCCCGAGAACACTCCAGCGGCAGTTGCCCTTTGTGGTAACTACCCGAATCCGTTTAATGCTCAAACCATTATTAACTATCAATTGCCCGCTGCCAGCGACGTGAAGCTGGACGTATTCAATCTGCTGAGTCAAAAGGTGGCCACGTTGGTGAACTGCCGCGTGAAAGCCGGGCAGCACAATGTTAGCTGGGAAGCCTCGCAATATTCCAGCGGGATTTATTTTTATAGATTGTCCGCGGAAGAGAAAGTGTTCACCAAGCGGATGACGCTGTTGAAGTGATTCTCCCTCACCCTTAATCCCTCTCCCAGTGAATGGGAGAGGGAAATGTCAAGACCGCGCCCCGAAAACGGGGCTCAAGGGTCTTGACCTACGAATCTATGGTTTATCCCCTCGTCCGAGGCACAAGGCCTCGGCTACCGGTTTTTGTAGGCGGTAAACCAGCCGACCGACCTTGTGACCTTCTCCCGTTCATCGGGAGAGGGTGGCTCCGCCGCAGGCGGAGGCAGGAGAGGGAATTGGAGGGACGCGTTTCATCGTGACCAAAGATTGTCAGATGCGATCAAGCGCATCCATCCAAAGAAGAAATAGAAATGCGGGTGGTCAACCAACCCGCCTACGACCCATTATCATAAATCATAATGTCGAGTTTCTCATACAATCCGCCAAAGGCGGTTTGATTCAGAACACTGACCTACAACTACATGTCATACCGGACTTGATCCGGAATCCAGAAAGATTTCTGGAGGCCAGCGTCCGCTGGTTTGACAATAAAGCGGCCAGACCGACTTGTCCGCCTTAGGCGGGGAGGTCTGCCAGGCGCAGGCAGGCCATATGTTATTGGAAGATGATGGGTTAAAACCCATCGTTATTTTGGTTGTGATACTCCCCTGGCTCCGAATCAATCCCATTATTCCGGAGGCCACCACACAAATAACTTGATTAATATGCAAGATGAGATTTAGGTTAGCGCTGGAATGACGAAATATGGAAACGCAGAATAACCGACGAAATACAAAGATGAATTTTGAACTGAGAGCAAGCGACATAAGCAAAAGCTTTGAATGCCTGCCGGTGCTCAAAAATATCACTTTTGAAGTTTCCGCCGGAGAGGGATTGATTATAACGGGAGCCAATGGATCCGGGAAATCGACTTTAATCAGGATTCTGTCAGGCCTGAACCGGCCAACATCAGGAGAGGTTATATTTTCAGCGGATGGGAATATTGTCCATCGTGAGGATCGCCGTTTGTATTACAGCCTTGTTTCCCCGGACATGCAGTTTTATGAAGAGCTTTCTGCGAGGGAAAATATGATATTTTTCATTAGGATCCGGGGAATGCAATCACCTGACATTGAAATGAACGAGGTGCTAGGCAGATATGGTTTGCAGGGGAGGGGAAATGATCTGGTAAAATCGTATTCTTCGGGAATGAAGCAAAGATTGAAATACGTTGTGGCCTTGCTCTCCAAGCCGGAAGTGTTGTTCCTGGATGAACCTACATCCAATCTTGATGAAGCCGGCCTGGAATTGGTGGATGCGATTTGTGAAGAGCAGAAGAAGCGGGGGATATTGGTAGTGGCGACAAACGATAAGAGAGATTTTAAGTATGGTGAAAAAATCATCCGGCTTTCTGGCCGGGGCAGCCGCAGTACTGATTAAAGATATAACTTCCGAATTTCGCACCAGGTATGCGATAAATGCGCTGGTAATGTTTTCGCTGGTAACCTTAACGGTTGTTAGCATAGCGATAGGCCGTTCCAATCTCAATTATGATCTGGCGGCGGCGTTCCTTTGGGTAATCATATTTTTTTCGGCAATTTCCGGGTTGGGGCAGTCATTTATCAAGGAAGAGGAAGCAAGGACGATTTATGCCCTGCGGCTGTATGCCAATCCCCTGGCGGTGTTCGCCGGTAAATTCATATTTAATTCGTTATTGCTCTTGTTTCTGGAGTTGATTTTTGTGCCGCTTTTTTTTATATTGCTGGCTGTAGAATGCGGGAACATACTATTATTGTTCTTAGTAATACTCCTTGGATCATTAGGTCTGACTGGCGCCACCACGATAATTGCGGCTATCATCGCCAAAGCCTCGGTCAAAGGCGCGCTTTTCGCAGTCCTTTCCTTCCCGATTCTTCTGCCGCTTTTGGTCGCGGCTATTGGAGCAACCGAAATCGCTTTTTCGGGTGGAGTATTTGCTGATGCAGTTAGAGATTTGAAACTATTGGTTTCTTATCCGGTTATTATGATGACTGCTTCCACTTTTCTTTTTGAATTCATCTGGAATGAATAATTGACAGATTTAGGAAAATGCCGGGAATTCTCAAATACATACTCTTGATATCGATGTCGGCCGTGATTATTCTGGTCTGGATTATGGACCCCCCTCAGAGTACACTCGGTGATATTTCCCGAATATTTTATTTTCATGTGCCATCCGCATGGGTTGCGGTGTTGGCTTTCGCCGTAGGAATGTTCAATTCGATCGGCTATCTTAGGAAACGGGAGATGAAATTCGATATTCGAGCCGCGGCATCGGCGGAGTTGGGACTGATGTTTTGCATATTGGCCACCGTATCCGGGGCGTTTTTTGCCAAGAAGGCCTGGGGCACATATTGGAACTGGGATCCACGGCAGACATCGATATTTGTTTTGATGCTGATTTATGGAGCGTATCTGGCGCTTAGATCGGCTATAGATTCGGAGGAGCGTCGCGCCGCACTGTCTGCAGTATATTCGATTTTGGCGTTTATCACTGTTCCCTTCTTGATTTTTGTGGTGCCGCGGATTTACGATTCGCTTCATCCCTCGAACACGGTGGTCAATGCCGGCGGCAAGATACAAATGCCCCCGCCGATTCTGACAGTCTTCCTGGTTTCATTAGTGTGCTTTACCATAATTTTCTTTTGGCTATATGGCCTTCAATCCAAAATAAACATATATCTTAGGAATAAGAAACGAGCGGTATAAGATGAATGCAAATTATGTGGCGATGATTGTAATTTTGATTATCTGGTTGGGAATCTTTTTATATATATTCAGATTAGACAAGAAAGTGGAAAACCTTACCAAAGGCTGAGTTCGATTATTGAAATTTCGTCGAGCAAAGGAAAATATCATGATTAAGAAAGTTCGGATATTAATAGCAATAGTTATTGTCATTGTTTTTGGTTATATCGCTTGGTCGTCTTTTAGCCAACAGATGACGCCTTATGTCGGATTCCGGCAAGCTCGAGCTTCCGCAAGGACGGTTCAGGTGATAGGATTGCTTGTTGATGGTCATTCCGAAATTGACCCGACCACAGGTGCTTTGAAATTTTCCTTATTGGAGCAAGAGACCAATGACAGGATGGAAGTAATTTATACCGGTGGACCTAAACCAGGCAATTTTGAGCAGGCCGATAAAATTGTAGCTATCGGCAAATTTGAAAACGGCGTTTTTCATTCCAGCCAATTATTGGTAAAGTGCCCGTCGAAGTACCAGGGAATGGAGAACGATGGCGATAAGGACAAGGGAGTGTAATGTTTGGATATATTTCAATATATAGCGCATTCGGCGCGGCCCTAATCTCTATCGGTTTATATCTTTATGGTCGCAAGACCGGAAAGGAGCTGATAACCGGCGCCCGGATCTTTTATTATATTTTCGCATTTTTCATCACGGCCGCAATAGCCTTTTTATTTTATCTTTTTCTAACAAGCCAATTTCAATATCAATATGTCTTTGCTTATAGCAGTCAAGACCTGCCCTATTATTTCAAAATCTCGTCGCTCTGGGCCGGCCAAGAGGGAACATTTCTTCTCTGGATTTTTCTGTCGGCTCTATTGGGTTTATGGGTGATGAGGCGTGCGGGCAAAGATGAATCATTGGTGATGCCTATCTATTTGATTTCGCAGATGTTTTTGTTTATGCTGATGTTTATTCAGAGTCCATTTGCGAAGCTGGCGGGGATGCCTCCCGATGGCCGCGGCTTGAACGCACTTCTCCAGAATTATTGGATGGTGATTCATCCGCCGATTGTTTTTGCCGGTTTCGCGTCGCTTTCTATTCCATTTGCTTTTTCGATTGCGGCGCTTATTCAAAATAAATATGATAATTGGGTTAAGATAACTATGCCGTGGGTTGCTTTCTCGGCAGCTCTGCTGGGATTGGGAATTTTCCTGGGTGGATATTGGGCGTATGAAACTCTGGGATGGGGCGGTTACTGGGCATGGGACCCGGTTGAAAATTCCTCCTTGGTGCCATGGTTGTTTGCGGTGGCACTGCTTCACGGAATGCTGATTGAAAAATCGAGGGGCTCGATGAGAAAGAGCAACCTCTTTCTGGCTTCCACAACGTACATTACGGTGATGTATGGCACCTTCTTAACCCGTTCAGGGGTGTTGGCAGATTTCTCGGTGCATTCATTTGTCGATCTCGGGCTCAACAATTATTTGCTCGCTTCACTTGGCTTTTTTGTGATAATGGCTTGGGGATTGCTCTTGATTCGTTCTCGAAACATCCAGAGCGAACCGACTTCAAGATCATATTTTTCCAAAGAATCATTCATCTATCTCACCCTGTTATTCTTGACTATCTCCGCTATGATAGTGCTTTTGGGGACTTCCGCTCCGATTATAACGAGAGCCTTGGGACAGGCATCTGCCATAAGAATCAATTATTACATCGCCACCCATGTTCCTCTGGCAATATTGATGACATTGGCGATGGGGTTATTCCCATTCTCATTCTGGAGACTCAAGAGTCAATCTCTAATGTATCGGCGGGGATTGATGGTCTTGATTCCCAGCGTTGTGGCGTTGATTATTGGATTGATTTTGGGACTGAAATTCGAGCATTTGGTATTATCTTTCACATCAATGGGAGCGTTGGTCTCTAATGCTATTCTCTTTACTGAGCGGATGAAGGCCAGCCCGGGAAGCACAGCCGGTATGATTGCCCATGTTGGTGTGGCAGTACTCTTAATTGGTATAATAGGTTCAACTGGTTATTCCCAGACCAAACAGGTTATTTCCAAAAGGGATCAGGAAGGCTCGGCATTTGAGAGAAGCTTCTTATTGAAAAATGTGGAGCAACTTAAACATGATAAGAAAAGGATTGATCTGGAGGTCAAGGATGGCGGCGGATATTTTACTGCGCAGATGTATTTCACGGACTCAGAGGGAGGCCAGGTGCGGACGCCATCAATAAAGAAATATCTGCTTTATGATCTATATATTTCACCGGGCCAGCTTGATCTCTCCGATAAACCATCGCCCGTCACTTTCGCTAAAGGTGAAATGAAATGGGCAGGCGATTATGAAGTTCAATTCGCCGATTTTGAAATTGAAATGGATAATGGAGGCACCGGCATGGTCTCGGTGGCGGCAGAAGTGAATATCAAAGATGGAGACAGCACTTATACGATCTTCCCCGAACTCAAGAATAGCTCGGATGGCTTGCATTCTGAACCCGCCAGGACCCGGTTTGGCGGCACAGTGGATATTGCCAGCATTAATGCTGATAAAGGACAAATTTCATTAATACTTGATGGTTTTTCTGATCCTCTGAAGGCCGAAGCTTCCGAAACTATATATTTTCAGGTTTCGACTAAACCACTGATAAATTTGGTTTGGGTGGGCGCACTGATGATGGTGATTGGCGCGTTGATTTCATTCAAGAGGAGATCGAACTTGTCCGCCCTGGCGGGCTTGCCAGGCAAGTCAGATAATTTGAAATCAAAGGAATGATGCAGTTTAAATCCCCTCTCTATATTGGCCTTGATGTCGGATCGGTTTCCGTCAATGCAGTCGTCTTGGATGACGAGTGCAATTTCCTGTTTGATAATTATACGCGCACGCATGGGCGGCCGCTCGAAGCGGTTTCATCGGTTTTGTCCGAGATTGAGCAAAGTTTTTCCCGGCTTCAATTAAGAACGATGGCGGTCACTGGCTCTGGTGCCGACTTGGCCATCAGGGTTTTTGGCGGGCGAAAAATCAATGAAGTGGTGGCGCAGGCACAGGGGACGATGCACTATTATCCTCAGATTAGAACAATCATTGAAATGGGCGGCGAGGATAGCAAACTGATTATCCTCAAGAATGGGGCGCTGGTGGATTTTTCGATGAACTCCCTCTGTGCCGCCGGAACCGGCTCTTTTTTGGATCAGCAAGCCGGGCGGCTGAAGATAGACATAGAAACAGAATTTGGACAGTTGGCTATGAAATCAAACCGGCCTCCTCGGATAGCAGGCCGTTGCTCGGTTTTTGCCAAATCCGATATGATCCATCTTCAACAGATTGCCACCCCGGATTATGATATCGTGGCCGGTCTGTGCTTTGCAATGGCGCGGAATTTCAAAGGGACAGTGGCCCGTGGCCGAGTCCTGGAAAAGCCAGTTGGTTTTCAAGGTGGAGTAGCGGCCAATGCCGGGATGGTGCGTGCTATAAGGGAAGTATTTGCATTACAGGATGAAGAGCTGATCATCCCGCAACGATACGCCTCTATGGGAGCGGCGGGAGCGGCCATATCTATCAAGCTTTCCGGGCAGGACGGCTTTGTCTTCCCTAATTTGAAGAATGTTTTGATAAAGCCTCCGGAGGTCAGCCGCGAGGATTCGCACCCACCATTGGATTTCAAGTATCCCGCCAAGAAATATTATAATCTAACACGCGCCTCAGATAGGGACATTGGTGTAGATGCCGGTTATCTGGGAGTCGATGTTGGCTCTCTTTCGACTAATGTGGTAGTCATCGATTCGGAAAATCGGGTTTTGGCGCGCGAGTATTTGATGACCGAAGGCCGTCCTCTGGATGCGGTTTGCCGCGGGTTGAAATTGATCGAAGAGAAACTTGGCGACAATTTTAAGATAAGGGCGGCGGGAACTACGGGGTCTGGACGTTATTTAACCGCCGATTTTATCGGGGCTGATTTGGTCAAGAATGAAATTACCTGCCAGGCGACGGCGGGAATAGCCATCGACCCTAAGGTGGATACAATTTTCGAAATTGGCGGCCAGGATAGCAAATATATTAGCATCAAAGATGGGGTGGTTGTCGATTTCGAGATGAATAAGGCGTGTGCCGCCGGGACCGGATCATTTTTGCAGGAGCAGGCCGAAAAACTTGACATCAGCATTAATGATGAATTCGCCAAACTCTCGTTTGAGTCGAAATGTCCGGTAGGCTGTGGGGAAAGGTGCACTGTCTTTATGGAATCAGACCTGGTGAGCCACCAACAGGCGGGAGCGGAGAAGAAGGATTTGGTGGCGGGACTGGCTTATTCCATAGTTTATAATTATCTTAACAAAGTGGTGGGCGATCGCCGTGTCGGCAATAAGGTGTTTTTCCAGGGAGGCGTGGCTTGGAATAAGGCGGTGGTGGCTGCATTTGAAGAGGTAACGGGCAAAGAAATTATAGTTCCCCCTCATCACGATGTCACCGGCGCCATCGGGGCGGCCATTATGGCACGTGAATATATGGAGGGAAAACCATCAGGGTTCAAAGGTTTCGGCATCCACAGCAAAAAATATACACTTTCCAGCTTTACCTGTGAAGATTGCCCCAATTCCTGCCATATTCATAAAATTGAACGCGAAGGGGATAGCGACCTTTATTATGGCAGCCGCTGTGAGAAATACGAATCTGGCAATAAACCTGAATTAGTAGAAATAGATACGGTGGCGGCACGTAATAAGATTATGTTCAGGGCGGCCGGCAAACTAGCTAAAGGAATCAAGAGAATAGCTATCCCCCTGGCGCTTTCAAATTGGGAATTATACCCTTTCTGGGCCAAATTCTTTGCCGAACTTGGGCATAAAGTCGTTGTTTCGGGGAAAACGAACCGCAACATAATTCATCAGGGATGTGATTTGGTGGCTTCGGAAACCTGCTTCCCGGTTAAAGTAGCGCATGGACATATTACTGCTATCGATTCCGAAAAATGCGATTTCATATTCCTGCCTTCGATGATTACTATGCCGGGGATTACCGATGACAAGTCTTCGAAACGATACACCTGTCCGTATGTTCAATCCTTGCCATATATATTCAAAGCCGCCGTTCATGGAATAGACAGCAACCTGCGCCAGAAGATAATTTCACCGGATATCGAATTCCATCTTGGGGAGAAGATCGTTGCCAAAAGGTTATATCCATTGGGGAAAAGGCTGGGTAATACTAATCGTCAGGTGAAAATCGCGGTGGAGAAAGCTCTAAACAGCTACATTTCTTATCGTAATCTGCTCGAGGAGGAAGGGCGCAAATTCCTTAATAACCTTCCCCAGGGTCGCAAAGCATTGGTCATTGTGGGCAGGCCTTATAATGTTTGCGATTATGGCGCCAATATGGAACTTCCGGATAAAATCCGTCAATTGGGGGTTCCCTTCATACCGATGGATTTTCTGCCTCCGGGAGCAGAGAATGATGCTGATCCTGGGATGTATTGGAATTATGGCCAGAAAATTATCGCAGCGGCCCAATTCATTAAGAGCCATCCACAGCTATATGCGGTATATCTTACCAATTTTGGCTGCGGGCCGGACTCATTTATAACCCATCAATTTCGCACCATAATGGATGATAAACCATATCTGCAACTTGAAATTGATGAGCATTCAGCCGATGCAGGTTTTATTACCCGGATAGAAGCATTTCTTGATCGCCTAAAAAATCCTGCGGAATCTGCCCTTATCAAGAAGAATGCCAATAGTGAAACAAGGGCCGATTTTTCGAAAAGCAAAATCTATATCCCCAATATGTGCGATCATGCTCATGCTTTGGCGGCGGTCTTTCGCTACTGCGGTTTGGAAGCTGAGGTCCTGCCGCAACCAGACGATGAATCATTAAATGATGGACGAAGATTTACATCGGGTCGAGAATGTTTCCCGGCAATTCTTACTACCGGCGACTTGGTCCGGTTAGTTAAGAGGAAAGATTTCGATCGTTCTCGAGCCGCCTTCTTTATGCCCACTGCTAATGGACCCTGTCGGTTTGGACAGTATCATACGCTTCACAGAAAAGTATTGGATGAGCTTGGCTTTGGTGATGTCCCGGTATATTCCCCAAGTTCATCGGATTCTTATTCGAAATTCGTCGCCGGTGAAGGAAATTTCCGCAAGATGGCCTGGATAGCTCTGGTGGCGACGGATATTCTGATCAAGATGTTGCATCATTCCAGGCCCTACGAGATCAAAGAGGGTTCCGCTCAGGCAGTTTACACTCAAGGAATGGATGAATTATGCGAGTCTATTGAGGCTGGCAAAGATGCCTTACTGGCGCTTGAGAAGGCGGCATCAGGATTTGTCGGCATTCGCGACGGATCTCAAAGGAGACCCCTGGTAGGGGTTGTCGGCGAGATCTACATCCGCAACAACATCTTCTCGAATAGCAATCTTATAATGAAATTAGAGAAGCTTGGATGCGAGACATATCTGGCGACTTTTGGCGAATGGGTGCTTTATACCACTTTTATGTACGGTCTCAGTTCGAGATACGCCCATGATCTTCGCGGAATGTTAAAAAGCAAACTGCAGGAATATCTGCAATATTCACAGGAACACCAGCTTTCGAAAGTTCTGGAATTGTTTCCCGATATATTGAGTGAGAAGCCGGTTGATCGGATTTTGGAACTGGGCGAGGAATATCTTTCTGTTAATGTGGGAGGCGAATCCATACTTTCCGTTGGCAAAGGTCTCGATTTGATCCAATCCGGAGCTGCCGGCGTTATTAATACTCTCCCTTTTACGTGCATGCCGGGAAATGTCGTAATCGCTCTTTCCAAGAGCATAAGAGAGGATTATCCTGGATTTCCCTGGCTGAATTTGTCCTACGAGGGACTCGAAGATACTGGAGAAAGCATTCGACTGGAAGCATTCGTACATCAAGTTCGGGAATATCATCATCGCATATCACATCAATGAAATTTCGGGATAGCTATGGGACAACTATTTAAGGGTTTGGCAGATGAAATCATTAATTTTAGATGGAAATCATCTCCTGTAGAAGCCTCTTTTGAGGGCATTCATCTTTATGATCATTTATTGGATCATTATGATCCTGGAACCCGACAGGAGTATTTCCGGGAGATTCAGAAATACCTTGAGAGACTCAAGGGAATCGATGACAACGATCTTAAGAGCATGGACAAGCTTGATAAAAAGATTTTGATGGAAGCGTTGGAGGTCGAGATCAAACTTGAGCAAGCATATAAACGGCTTGACCGTGATGCCGCACTTTATCCGGAAATATGCCTTTATGGAATTTATATAATTCTTTTGAGGAATTTTGCTCCATTCTCCGAGAGGATTAAATCAGTTTCTGGGCGGCTGAATGAGATTCCTCGGGTCCTGAAGGAGGGGACAGAGAATCTGCGAAAGGGGATTAATATCCCCAAGATATGGACTGAAATTGCGATTGAAATAGTGGAAGATGGCATACAGTTTTTTGAGTTTGTGATTCCACAAGCCGCGGCGAAATCCGGCGAGTGCCGGCAGGGTATCCTCGAGGCTAACACTAAAGCCATTGACGCCTTGAATAAGTACTTGGGTTTCCTGCGCCAGGAGTTGTTGCCGATTTCCGATGGGGAATTCCGATTCGGGAAAGAGCTATTCGAATTTGTGCTTAAACATCAACACATGTTGCCCTATTCGGCGGAAGATCTTTTGAAGATTGGGCAGGAGACTATTTCATCGACTCAGAAGGAAATGGAAAAGGTCGGAATGGAAATCGCAGACGGGAAGGACTGGCCGGTAATGGTGGCGATGATTAAGAAAAACCACCCTGAGGCGGACGAGCTAATCGAATTTTATCGAAATGAAATGAACCGGGCCAGGGATTTTGTAGCGAAGAATAAACTGGTAGATATTCCGGAAAATGAGTCTTTAAACGTAGTGGAAACCCCTTTATTCGAGCGCACTACCATTCCTTATGCCGCCTATATGCCGCCGGCCCCATTTGAATCACGACAGGAAGGTTTCTTCTGGGTTACGCCGGTCAATCCTCGATTACCAAAAGAGATTCAGGAAGAGCAATTGGAAGGCCACAATAAATGGGGAGTGGCATTAATCGCCCTCCACGAGGGTTATCCGGGACACCATCTTCAATTCCTGCATTCGAATCGAGTTGACAGCAAAGTGAGGCGGGTTTTCGGAACACCGGTTTTTGCGGAAGGCTGGGCCCTTTATTGTGAAGAATTGATGTATGAGAAAGGATTTTACGCCGATCCGCGGACAAGGCTAATGCAGTTAAAAGACCAGCTATGGCGCGCTTGCCGCGTGGTTATAGATGTGCAACTCCACACCGGAAAAATGTCATTCTCGGAGGCAGTCGATATGCTGGTGGAGGTTTCCCATCTGGAACGCACCAATGCTATTGCGGAAGTTAAGAGATATACTCAATCTCCGACTCAGCCCATGAGCTATATCATGGGCAAAATGGAAATCCTAAAATTGCGCCGGGAGTTTGCCAATTTGAAGGGAGACAAATTCGATCTGATGGAGTTTCATAATAAGCTTCTAAGCTATGGAACCATCCCGATAGAGCTGGTGCGGCGGGAGATGATTAGTAGTTGACAGGACCGCTAAAATCGTTTACCTTTCATCAAACCCGCGGAAAAGTTGCTTAGGCCCGATTTTGCCCCACGGGTTTTTTGGCACCCTAAATGAAAGGTGATTATGGCCATATTCGGTCTTTCTCAGGAAATTAAATAGCGGGCATAGTTTCCCTGCGGCCTCTGATGCAGATTTATAAGGATAATCTCTTTTCTCGATTCCGTTTTGAAGAACTGGGGAGTCTGGCTTTTATGATTCCCATTTTCCTCATCATAATCTCCAAAGTAGAACCATATCGACTAATCCGCGATGCAGAGAAGCAATCTCTGCTTATAGCATTCCTAATGCTGATCATTTATGCGGGACGGTTCCGATTTGCGATGAAGAGCAAAACCCTCCAGGTCGTTCGTGATTTTGCTCCTTTGTATTATGTGCTGGTGATTTACTCCAATCTGCCCCAGTTGATAAATACATTAAATTCTACAGATGCCGATATCATCTTGATCAAAATCGATCAATTGCTCTTTGGAATGCAACTCTCGGTTTATACCGAGAGATTTCTTTGGGCTCCCCTGGTCACATTCGCCACTATTTCGTATGCCACGTATTATTTTTTCCCGCTGGCGCTGGCGATTTTATTTTATCTCAACCGCACATACAAGGCATTTCGGGAGCTTTCAGCGGCTATCCTATTAAGCTTCTTTGTTGGCTACATTGGATATGTGCTGGTTCCCGCTACCGGGCCTCGATATAACATCAGCGACCAGTATTCGGCACAGATCGAGGGGTCGCGGTTCTCGCAATTAATCCGTCAGAAATTAGATGATTGGGAATATACCAAGCGGGATTGCTTTCCAAGTTTGCATAATGCCGTGATTTTGATTTCGCTTTTGTTCGCCTTCAGGTATGCGAGATGGTTTTCCTGGCTATTCTTGCCATTTGCCTTGGGGCTGTTCTTCGCCACGATTTATCTACGTTATCATTATTTGATTGATGTAGTGGCGGGCTGGACGCTGGCAGTCTTAAGCTATTATTTAGGACCCAGGATATTGCATCATTGGGAAGGGAAGGCGCTTCCATTTTTCAAAGTTGAATGATTTGCGTCATACCATCGGGCTTGTCCCCCGCATCTGTATTTCTTCTTTGGAGGGATGAGCTTGGTCGCATCCGATAATCTTTGGTCACGATGAAGGGTGACCCTCCAATCTGCATATTGTCATACCAGCGGACGCTGGCCTCCAGAAATCTTTCTGGATTCCGGATCGAGTCCGGAATGACATGTAGTTTGTAGGTCGGTGTTCCGAATCACCTCACCAGGGTGCCCCACAGCTTGCTGCGGGAATTATTTGTGGTAGGCAGACGAGGACATCTGCCTACCACTGGATGGACACACCCCAGCCTTCGGCCACCCCTCTCCAGGGCTTATTGAAAAAGCTGGCTTGCCATGAAAAAGAAAGTGCTTTAGAAGATTATTTTCTTTCTCTCCTTCTCCCATTAATTGGGAGAAGGAGTCGGAGGATGAGGGAGCTTAAGGAGTTATGCCCTCATCCGT
>Ga0210044_10007448_pt1 | contig 13979 bp, 12 predicted proteins | sample CryGey13umfilter_2_FD_183959 | JGI IMG/M metagenome (GOLD analysis project Ga0210044, IMG submission 183959) | Groundwater microbial communities from aquifer in Utah, USA - Crystal Geyser 4/9/14 3 um filter (SPAdes) (version 2) | ecosystem: Environmental > Aquatic > Deep subsurface >... | reverse complement strand
GAAATCTTTTGCGAAATATAATAATTCTCTTCCTGTTGCAGTTGTTGATGCGGCAATTTGTTTCATATATATTGCTGAAATTGAGGCACCTGTCTGCCCATACAATGAATTTGCAGTTACTTTAAATGCTAACTGTAATCCATCTAAAATAGATTTAACAAAAGGATCTTTCTCTTCTTCTTTCATATTTTTATATTTTTTTCTTTCATCTAATAAATTTTTTAAAATTTTAGGAATTAATCCTTTCGTTCCATCTTTTTTCTGTGCAAATATAGATGTTTCATATTCCAATAATTTAAAATATTTATCATCTAATGATACTTCTGCTATCAAAAAATTCGTTTTTTTATCATATATTTTATAATAATTTTCAAATTCCTTTTTAACAATATTATCATTTTCTTCATATGATTTTATTAATTTATTTATTCTATATTCATATTTATTTATTTGTAATTCCTTTTTTAAAGTATCAAATTCATCATATAATTGTGCATAATATTTGTATTCACTATCTTCACTAGCTTTCTTACTTCTTATATATTCTACATAATTACCTTCATGTTTTAAATGATCTTCTATTTGTTGTCTATTTATTTTTTCAAAAAATGTATTTTTACTTAAATTATTTTTTACTTCTTCAATTAATTTATTTGTTATATATGTTCTTTCATTATAATAATAATCCGGTAAATTTAAATATTTTTCATCATTTATATACATCTCATGTGATAAATTTTTATATATCATTGAATTTGGGTATAAGCTTCCATAATCTAATACAATTACTGGTTCATAATGAACACCCGTTTTTGGTTCGAATACAACTGCTCCTTCAAATGTATTATTTTCATCTTCATCACTATTCGCATTAGTTCCGAAATTATAATTATTTAATTTATTAATAAAATTCTGAAATTGCTCATCATTTTTAATTTTCTCATCATCTACATTTTCGCGATTTTTTACATATAATGTTGGAAACAAATAATTCTCTTTTCTACATTCTTTTAATACCAAACTAAAAATTTTTATACTTTGACCCCTGTAAAATAAATATGATATTGGCACATTACACACATTTGCCATACCAACATTATTCGTTATTATTTGTAATTTTGACATTAATTTATTACATAAAACACAATCTTGTACACAATATTTTGCAATAATTCCTCTATGTTTATCTGTTTTAAATTGATATCTCGTAATATCATTCACGTGAATATCATCTTTTGTATGGCACCAAAATACTTTATATTTTTTATCCATAATATCATTCTCTATTAGTCCTTTTACTGTTATTATATTTGAAGATTTGAATTTTAATATCTCAAATTTCTTCCCTTCCATATGTTTATCTAATAATATTCCATCATCATACATAATTGTTATATAACTCTTTTCTTTCACACCATAATGTCCATCTGTATATATATCAGTTGTTTTTTCATCTTCATTTAATTTTAAATCTGAAATTTCTTCTTTAATAAAGTTTGCTGATACTGTTTTTAATTGATAATCAGATAATTTATAATCTCTTTGTGCAACTTTCATCAAATCAATAACTATTCTACCTGTCATATCATAATAATACATGCTATTATCACCTAAAGCACTGCTTGATAATTTTTTCTCTTTCAAATCTAATATTTCATTATTTAATCTCGATAATTTTCTAAATTTATATCCTATTCCTAACAAATCTGCTCTCTTATGCATATATTTAAAATCAAATCCATTAATATTATATCCTGTAATTATATCAGGATTATATTTCCGAATCATTTTTGTCCAAGCTAATAATACCTTTTCTTCTGAATCATATGATTCAACTGTTGTATTATCTAAATCAACGCATTTATCAAGAGTTATTATATGTTGGAAAAAACATTCAGATTCACCATATCTTGAAAATGTAGTTCCAATCTGGATTATTTTATCTCCTTTCTTTTCTGGTTGGGGGAATTCTCCTACTGTTTCACTGATACATTCAATATCAAATGATGCTATAACAAATTTAGTAATTTTCCTATCGGATATTGCATCTAATGCTTTCCAATCACATGTTATATTTATATCACAACATGATTTCTGTGAATCAAATTTAATGTTTTCGTATTTTTCTATTTTAACCCAACCTACTGCATCTAAATTACGCATATGCATACATCTTAACATTGGTTCAATATTTGATTCATATGTTGTGTATTTTATGTTTCTGTAATTTTTTATAATTGGTACTCTTATTTTTTTCTTAAAAACTCTATCATATGCTCTCATTGAATCCTTATCGCGAAATATTAATTTTAAAAATGTAAAAATTTTATTATCTGTAAATCCCCACATTTTATGTGCATTTACTATTTCATATTCCAAATATCCCGATGCAAATTTTTTTGGATATACTTTTTTACTTACTTCTAATAATAAATCATTTATTTGTTTTTTTGTTAAGTCAGATGGTATTTCTATGTAAAAGAATGGTTTAAATCCTGTTACATTAACATATACACTTTTATCATCATCTGTCCTGCCAAATAATCTTATATTATAATATTGAATTAAATCATTTGATTCTTCTTCTGATTCTAAATCATCCTCAACATAATGGTAATTATTCCAATCCAATATTTGAAATTTAATCATTATACATATATATATAAAATAATTATTATATGCATAAAAATTTTTATTCAATTTTTATTTCTTTTCTATTTTTATAATATATGAGATTCCAGTTAATTTCTCCAATTATAAGTAAAAATATACATACGTGTTATGATTTAAATGAAGGAGCAAAAACATGTTATAATGAATTAAAAGCTAATAATTATAATTATTCTATGAATAGCGAAAATAATAAAAATAATACTTTTTCTATCATGAATGTCGATACTTTTGAAACTTATAAATTTCAACTTGGTAAAAAAAAATCACAAATGAATGGTGGTGGAGATATTAGATTATCTAGATTAGATAATATGTTTCATAAATTAGCATACAAAGTTGATTTAATTGACAAAAATGTAAAATTATTATGTAATGCTATTGCATCTAAAAATCATAATGATATTCAAGATCTAAAACATAAAATTAATCAACATTTTCCTCCGATGCAAAATAGATTATCTCCTATACCTATCAATATGCAATCTCCAAGACATAATAAATTTTCCCCAAAAAGATCACCTATACCAATTCCTAAGAGATTATCTTCTCCAAGTCCTATAAAAAATAGATCACCTTCTCCCATCAATAATAATAATAATAATAATAATAATAATAATTATCATCATGATGAATGCCATGATCATGAAGATGAACATCATAATGATAATAATCGTGATTATTCAATTTACAAAAAAAAATCTGAAAAAGATAGAGAAATATCTTATAAAGATAAATCTGATAAAGAAAAATCATACAAGGATAATAATACAAAAACACCATTTAGAAGAAGTTATAAAAAGGAATAAATTTAATTATATATATAAATATAAATATATTAACTATTAATATTAATATTTGCATGAATATTTGTGTTGATTTGCAATTTATTATAATAAATAAATTTCTTGATAAAAATATTATTCTAAATATTTTTAAAAATACAATTTTTCAATTTAAAAAATATGCCGATAAAATAAAAATTAAAATTAATAAAAAAAATACTGATAATGATTTAAAATATATTAAAGGAGTAAAATATTGCGAATTATTTAATTGTAAAAATATTACCAGCAAAGGTTTAAAATATTTGAAAAATGCTGAAAAACTTAATCTATCATTATGTAATGTATCAAATGATGATATGAAATATTTTAAAAACACGAGTTATCTAAATTTATCTTTTTGTAATATTAGTGATGCTGGATTATATCATTTAAAAAAAATAAAAATTATTGGTTTATCTTTCTGCCAAAATATTACTAAAAATGGATTAGATATGATGAATAAAATATGTACTGTTCATTATAATCCATATACACGAAAAAAAATTATATAAAATTAGTTAAAGATTAAATAGTAATTTAATATATATGCAAAAAATAATAAAACAACGGTTATTTCCATATAATGGAGATAAACTATTATTTAATAAATTATTAATTGATGATGATTCAGTAAATTATATCAGTAATCCAATTGATTCAAATATAATTTCTAATATTATTCTTGATAATTGTAATAAATTAAATTTAAAAAATATTACCATAACAGATGCAACAGCTGGAACTGGTGGAAATGTTATTTCTTTTATTGAAACATTCTCATATGTAAATGCAATTGAAATTGATCCAACAAGATATAAATATCTTTTAAATAATATTAATGTATATAATTTAGGCAATATTACAGTTTATTGTGATAATTGCCTCAATTTATTAAATGAAATTGATAAACAAGATGTCATTTTTATTGATCCGCCTTGGGGAGGAAAAAGTTATAAAGAAAAAAAAAATTTAAAATTATATTTATCCGGTATCGGTATTGAAGATATATGTCTTAATTTATTAACCGTAAAAGCTATTCCATCTTTGGTTGTTATTAAATTACCCATTAATTATAATTTAAAATATTTTTATAATAAATTAAAATACAAATATAAAATATTATTGTATGAAATGAATAAAATGAATATTGTTGTTCTTAAAAATTTACATATCTTTCCTAATGTAAAATAATAAGTAATTATCTGGATTATTTAATTCTAAATTTAGATCATTATCATCAATTATTCTTTCCACTATTGAATCACTATACATATACCATTTTTTATTATATGGATTTTTTGTACAAGCAATATAATGTCCTGAATTTAATGATCCACTATGTTTATTTAATGCATATAATTCATATGTATTATCTAAAATTAATGGTATATCGATTTGTGTATTTTTTTTTCGTACTCCTCTTGATGTATTTATAAACCTTTTCAATTGTATAATTAAAATCTTTGGATTCCTTAATATTTTAGTTTCTTTTAATGCATCGACTTTATGTTTGCATTTCTCACAATCATATTTATTATTATCAGTCAATTTTTCTTCAACACAAAAATTTTCTAAACATTGTTCCAAACTAGAATTTTCTTCAAGTGGTAATGGCAACATAGTATATGGTTCATATGATAATGATTCTATTCCACATTCACAACATTTAATTTTTGTACAAAATAATCCTGTAAATAAATCAGAAATAATAGAATATTCTTTACTAAAATATTTTTGTAAATATTTAATTGATTCTATATATGTATATTCATTTGGATATTCCGATTTTAATTGTTGATTTTCTTCTATTCTTTTATTTATCATTTGAATATATTCTGGTAGATTTATTGATATTTTTTTTTCTTGTTTTAATTCATCATGGACACTATTCAATAATAATCCTAGAAATTCTTGACTATCATTTTGATCATATCCACTAAATAATTCATTTTTAGTTCCAATTATTTTTTTAAATGTTCGTGGAGTAATTTCAACTTGTTGTGTCCACATTTCTTTTAACAAATAATGTAATTGATATGTTATCGTTGATTTACATTCGGTGTCAAAATCCATTGCAGATAATGTTATTGGTGCATCTTTATCCTCTAATTTTTCTCTTACTTTTCTAGCCATTTTATGTTTTACGTTATATTCTAAATCTTCTTTATATTCATTATCTAATAAATATGCAACAAAATTTGGAGTTGCTGATATACATTGTAATATTGAATTCATATAACATGTATTCCCTAAATTTGATAATCCTGCAACGATTCTTTCCATTATATATATATATATATTTATTATAATTTAAATAAACCCATTTAATGCATATATATTTCAATTTTTTTATAACATATAATACTATGAATGATTTAATAGTAGATGAATTTAAAAAACTTATTAAACAAATAAAATTCGATATTGACAATTCTTATGATAAAAAAGATAAAATTAAAAATATGTTCCGATTAAATTCAATTAACAAAGCATTAAAAGCTATTGAAACAAATTTTAAAAATATAAAAATAATTAATACTGATCAATTGCAAAATATTAAAAATATCGGTAAGGGTACAATTGATAGAATAGATGAAATTCTTAAAAAAGGTAAATTATCTGAAATAAAGAAAATACCGAAAGATTATCAGGCGTATATCGAAGAATTAGAACAAGTTTATGGTATTGGGCATAAAAAAGCTTTAGAACTTTATAATAAATATAATATTAAATCTGTTGACGAATTGAAAAAAAAAACTCATACTCTTGATTTATCAGATAATATTATTACCGGATTAAAATATTTCGATAAAATTATCCATAATATTCCAAGAAAAACAATTGATGCCATAAATATTATGTTTCAAAATACTTTAAAAAAAATAGATAAAAATCTTATTGGGGTTATTTGTGGATCTTATAGAAGACAAAAAAAATTCTCTGGGGATATCGATTTTCTCATTACTTCGAAAAAAAAATCACATGAGAATTATCTAAAGCAATTTGTTGAAACTTTAATTAAAAATAAATATATTGTTGATTCATTAACTAGTACTGATGTTCCCACAAAATATATGGGACTATTTAAACTCGATGATATATTTAGAATCGATATTAGATTTGTTGAGTATGATTCTTTTTATTATGCGATGTTATATTTTACTGGTAGCAAAGATTTTAATAGAATGATGAGAAGTGTTGCTATCAGTCATGGATATTTACTTAATGAATATGGATTATTTGATCAAGATAATAATAATAAAATATTTAAAGTTAATTCCGAAAAAGATATATTTGATATTCTTGGTTTGGAATATGTCCCACCTGAAAAAAGATAAAAAGGAATATGACAAAAATTGAAAATAATACATTATTAATATATTATTATTTAGTATTTAAAATGGATATTGACGAAGAACACAAAATTGAACTTGATGATTATAAATCATCCGAAAAAAAAATAACTCATCTTATTTCGAAAATTATACAAAAGTATTTGGCTATGATCTCCCGTTGATTAAACCAAATATAAAATCATCTAATGAAGAAAATGAATTATTATATTTAATCCAAAAAAATGATAATTATGAATGTTGTGGATTTAAACAATTTTTAAATTGGTTATTATGTCCATGTTATATTGGTTGTAAAACTCATATTATTGAAAAAAATGAATATGGATTTGCAATGGATCAGGGTAAACCAGTTATTTTAACTGAAGGATGGCATAGTTTATTACATCCATTCTATCGTTTTGAAAAAAGCGTAAAAAAATTAGATACTGAAATTACTTTTGGATCTATTGTGATTGTGAGAATTCCAGATAATTCTGTCGGATTAGCTGTTGATAATACGGATTATAAATTACTTTTACCAGGAATTCATTGTTATAATACCGGGACTTTTAAATTGGAAAAAATAGCACAATTAAATGAAAATGTTTATTTTGGACCTATAAAATTAATAACAGTTAAAACTGGAAATATTGTGATTTGTTATAATTACGGTAAAATTGTTGTATTAGATGAGGGAAGATATGCTATAAATGATAATCAAATATATGTTTCAAATATCATCAATATGCAACAACAAAATTATAAGTTTAATAAACATAAAATGTTATTAAATGGTGGTATTGGCATATTTGTAGAAGGGTTAATTACCTATCGTATTGTTGATGTTGTTAGATTGACCCAAAATATGAATGTCGATGATTTACAAAAAAATATTGAAAATGTTGTGGAAAGTGAAATGGTAAAGTTTATTGCTAGTCTTAGATTAGAAGATATTTCATCTAAGGCTGATTCAAATGAAAATAAAGATGATATTATAAATACACGTATGAAAATTATTAGCACTGTCATGCATGATGTCAAACCTTTTTTCAATTCATGGGGAGTTTCTATTATTAATTTCCAAATTAATAATATCGATCTTGCAGATGAACGTTATTCAAGAGAATATGAAAAATCTTCTCTCGATATCGCAATTACAAAGGCAAATTATGTTGCCCAAAAAGAAAAAAATAGAATCAGAATTATTGAATCCGAAATGGCAGCTGAAAAATTAAAAATCGATGCAGATGATAATAAAAAATCAATTGTCATTCTCGCAAATGCCGATGCTGAAAAAAGACTTATTTCTGCCGAAGCTGAAGCTAAAAGTAAACTCTTAAATGCAGAAGCTGATGCGAAAAGTAAACTCCTTTATGCAGAAGCCGATGCTAAATCAATTGCTATGATTGGCAAGGCTCGTAATGATGCAGGTGAAGCAATGAAGAATGAATTCTCCCAGAAATTAGCATTGACTGGACAACAAGTTAAAATGACTGAGGGATTTAAAGTGCAGACATTAATCATGTCTGATGGAAATAGCAAATTCCTCGTCCCTCTTCCTATTTTAGATATGAAATATTAATTTAATTCTTTTATTTTTTTCTCTAAATTATTATTAATATAATCCGCTATCTTTTTTATTCTATTTTCGGTGTAATTTAAACTATATAAGTCATCTTTTTTTATTCCCGCTTTTAATAATAATTTATTCTTTTCACTATTTAATCTTGATGCATAATCACGTATATATTCAATAAATTGATTATAATCTGAATAATCCTTATTTAATATATTTTTATATGCATTATTAATTAATAATATAACATCTGTATCTGGATTATTCATACATAATTCAATAAACCAAAATGACCATGCTAAACAATAACCATTTGGATCTCCTAATTTTCTATTCTCAATATTTGAATCATCACTTATTGCCTGAAATGGTATATTGGGAACAATTAATTCAACGTTCGGATATAATTTATTAAATTTTTCTTTCAAAAATGTATTCAATACATTATTTTCTATATTGCCATATGGTTCAAATTTTATAATTACATTCTTCTCTTTATCATATAATATTGAATTTGCATGCATCATTCCATTATCATTTATAGTTAATTTATAATATGTAAATCGTGTCAATTTTAATGGTATTATCTCATCTGATATATAATTATTATTTTTATCTTGCCAAATCAATATATGTGCAATAAATTTTGGAAAATTAGAATACATATTTAATATATTTGATATAATTATTGAATTTTTATTTTTTTTAAATATTGTATTATTATTATAATTATTTGTACTTTTTGGTATTTCTATCATAAGATCTGGATATCTATCTAAAAATATCGATGTATATATGAAATTATGTATTATATCCGAATTAAATATTCCAAAATTCGTTTTTTTAATTTTTGGTTCTTTTATTTTTATTTCTTTTACAATCGGTGTTTTATGACGCGCCATTTTTAAAAAATCCATATAGTCGTGTTTATTAACATAATCGATTGGTTTTTTATTATGTCTGTCTTTTATATTTAAATTAAATTCTTTTTCTTTTAATATTTCTTTATAATTTTGCCATTCATTATACATTGTTAACATATGTAATGGTGTTGTTTTCTTAATATTCATTGTATTCAAATCTGAATTTTTTAATATTATTTCAAATATCTTTTTCGGTGTCCATTTTTTTGTTTTATTTGATTCCAATAAATAATGTAATGGAATATTTAAATATTTATCTTTTATTTTATATTGTGATTTATTCTCATCATACAATAAATTTAATATCGGAATATTATTATTTATTATTGCTATATTGATTGGTAAAAAATCATCATTCTCTCCGCCATATGATGTATCTGCTTTGTTCTCAACTAATAATTTAGTTATATCGCCATTATTATTATTCACCGCATGCATTAATGCGGTTGTATCTTGAATTTTCGTATTTATATCTGCTTTATTGTTTATTAAATATTTAATTAAATCAATATCATTTATTTTTGTCGCATATAATAATGCTTTATTCATATCATAATTATTAATATCAAGTAATTTTAATTTATTATTATTTATTAATTTTACCAATAAATTATCTGATATTTTTTCATCTTTTTTTAAAACTTTTTTTAAATATATTGGATCTTCTATGAAATCTATTATTGATATATCATTTGAATTTAATATATCTAATAATGATGATTGTTTTATATTATATTTTTTTATTAATTCTAATAATGTATCATAATTACCATATTTAGCTAAAATATGCATACATGTATCTCCATCATTATTTGTTTTATATAATTCTTCTGGATTTTTTATATTTTTTATTATATTAATATCATTTTTTACACATGCTAAATGGAGTTTTGTATTCCCATTTATCGTATCCATATTATGAGTTATTATAATAATTTAAAAAAAATTGAATTTTCAATATTATGTATTATTAATGATATGAATTATATTAATATAAAAGAGAATAAGATGAGTATGCAAATTTTTGTCAAAACACTAACTGGTAAAACAATCACTTTAGATGTCAGTCCTGATGATAGTATTGATGATGTCAAGAATAAAATCAGTGATATTGAGGGAGTCCCCGCCAGCGAACAAAGATTAATTTTTTCAGGAAAACAATTATTGGGAAGTGATGATGGTGCTGATGGACAAGTTTATACATTGAAAGATTATAATGTTCAAAAAGATTCTACGCTTCATCTTGTCCTCCGTTTACGATAAATGGTAAGGTAAAATAATATAATAAAATTGATTTTTTTTATTTCTATAATGTTGTATATTATATAAACTAATAAGAATATGACTGACAAAAACAAAAATAATAATAAAAAAATTATGGATGAAGATGAAAAAATTGGGCGCAAAATAACAAAAATACTTCGGCACGGAATTACTAATTCCATGACTTCTGATGGATATATGCCTGTCAAAGACATTTCTAAGATGTTGGATATTAAATTAGATGAAAAAATTTGTAAAAGAATTATTGAAAAAGATAATAAACAAAGAATGGAATATTTAATTGATAAAAATAATATTCATATGATGAGAGCATGTCAGGGACATAGTAATGGTATTAAAGTAAGTGATACTTGTGTTGAAATTAAAATAAATGATTTTAAAAATGCTTATCATGCTACCACCAGTGATGCGTGGAAATATATTCAAAAAGATGGATTACTTCTGCCAATGAAAAGAAATGCTGTCCATTTTTCCCCGGATATATCCAAAACTAGATATGGTAAAGTTTTTAAAATATTACTTTCATTTGATTTAAATAAATTTATAAAAGATGGTAATAAACTGTATTTGTCAAATAATAATGTTATTCTTTCTGAATGTCCTGTTGATATAAACAAATATATTTCAGAAACACATATATAAATATATTTATAATAATTTATATATTATTTTATATGGATTACACAGAAAAATTAGGACTTGATTTATTTATTTTTGAAATTCCAAATATTTTATCAAAACAATAATGTGATGATTTAATTGCATATACTGAAAAACAAGGATATACTGAAAAACAAACTGGTAAATATAATAATAAATTTATTGATACTAATTTTAGATCCGACAAGGGGGCTACCATGACGAATGATTATTTAGCGTTTACATTATATAACCGAATTTTGCCGTATATATTTATTAAATACAAAGGACTGAATCCATTTTTCCGTTTTAGTAAGTATGAGCATAATAATAAATTAAATTTACATACTGATGTAAAATTTTTTAATAGTAATGGCACCGAAGAAAGTCAATTAACAATTATTATTTATCTTAATAATTGCAATAGCGGAGAAACTAGATTCATCAATGTTAATAATATGGTAAATATTGATATTATTCCTGTAACCGGTAAAGCAGTTATTTTTGATCAGCGTATCCCTCACTGCGCCATTGCTATTGACCAAAGTGAAGTTAAATATACTATGCGAACCGATATTATGAAAAAAAATACATCCACTCCGATTTATAATCAATGTATTGGCTTACCTGCGGGTGTTTATAGTTCAAGTGATTCTACTGGCAATAGTGCATATAGTGGATATAGCGGTACTGGCGGCAATACTTTTACAAATGGTTCAATTGGTGCAACTGATTAATTAAAATTTTTCTTTATATCCTTCCCATGACACATAAAAATCATGTGGATAATATCCATTATGATTTACAATCAAATCAATCTCAAATAGTTTCTTATCATCATTTTTATTACTGTCATTATCACTATCATTGATACTATCATTTTCACCATCATTGACACTATCATTGACACTAGCACTATCACTATCATTATCACTATCGCTTTTATGATCATTATAATAATCCTTTTTTATCATGGCAATATCAAAACAAATCATGTCTTTACCGGAACTATTTTCTCTTTTACAATTCATTTTAACATCATAAATTACATGGGTATCACTAATTGCAGATAATCCCGTCTTTTCAAAAAAATCTTTTTGGCAAGTATCTAATGATATTTTATTTATATTAAATTCCCAAGATTCACAACAGCGAGAATTATTTGTAATTAACATTTCGATATTTGTTCCATCATCCAAATGAAAAACTAATCCATCCCAACTATCTTCATTATCAACGGATGTTTCCCAAAGATAATCTAATGTACTATGTGTTCCATAATGTCCATTAGTTGTTAATCCAGTTATACTCTTTCCTCGACAAGCATTTTGTTTCTTTGTAGGTGGCATTTAAATGTTTTTTATAAATATATAATATATTTTTGTATGTATTATATATATTTTTTTCAATTTTTTATAAATAAAATAATAAATTAACTTGAACAATTTAAACATTCTATTACTTGGACATTTCTTGAACTAGTAAAATTAATATTTGAAAGATTTATTGTTCCTTGAGTTGTTGAATTTTTTGAAGTATCTTTTTTTAATTCTTTAATTTCACTATCTTCAACCCCAAATTGAATTGGATCAACTGCAGGCTTAGATCTTAGATAATACATACCTGTTTTTAAACCTCTTTTCCATGATGTCATATGACAACTGTGGAGAACATCATAACTTGGTTTGTCCATGAATAAATTCATACTTTGACTTTGATCAATAAATGGCCCACGTTCAGATGCCTGTATAATAATATCTTTTTGACGTAATTCAAATGAAGTTTTATATACTTCTTTCAAATTATCTGGTATTTCTGAAATACTTTGAATTGATCCATTATTCACTAATATTTTTTTTCTCATATCGTCATTCCAGAGATTTAATTTTAATAAATCTTTCATTAGATGTTTATTAATAACTATATATTCTCCTGCAAGTGTACTTCTTACGAAAATATTTGACATATATGGTTCAAATGCTTCGTAATTACCCATAATTTGTGATGTCGATGCAGTTGGCATTAATGCCGTTATTAAACTATTTCTTGTCCCGAATTTTTTAATGTTATCGATTAATTTTTTCCAATCAAATCCCATTAATAAATCAGATTCTTTTAATCCCCATAAATGCCATTGTAATAAACCTTGTGAAAATGGGCTTCCATTAAATGTTTTATATTTTCCAAATTCCTTTGATAACTGATATGATTCTGTTAATCCTGCGAAATATATTGTTTCAAATATTTGTTTATTTAATTTTCTTGCTTCATCCGATCCAAATGGATATTTGAATATATTATATACGTCAGCTAAACCTTGAACACCTATTCCAATTGGTCTATTCGTATCATTTGATATAGCTGTTTCTGGTGTTGGGTAAAAGTTTTTATCTATTATTTTATTTAAATTTTTAACACATACTTTTGATACTTGTTGCAATTTAGTAAAATTATATGTTGGTTCTTCAGTCTTCTCATCATATTCAATGAATGATGGAAGACAAATTGATGCTAAATTACATACACTTGTTTCATTTCCATCACTATACTGAATAATTTCAGCGCAATTCCCAGTTAAAATACCATTAAACATTCCCATATTTCTTTTAGGTTCAGTAAAACAATAGGTATTTTGTCTCTCATCTAATTTAGTTACACTTAATACTTTAACATAACTCTCTGCATTTCTTTGGGGTTTTCTTTCTATAAATTTTAATCTTTTTGG
>Ga0210044_10007440_pt1 | contig 13984 bp, 12 predicted proteins | sample CryGey13umfilter_2_FD_183959 | JGI IMG/M metagenome (GOLD analysis project Ga0210044, IMG submission 183959) | Groundwater microbial communities from aquifer in Utah, USA - Crystal Geyser 4/9/14 3 um filter (SPAdes) (version 2) | ecosystem: Environmental > Aquatic > Deep subsurface >... | reverse complement strand
ACCATATCGTTATATGTCTGATATTCTGTTAAATAAAGTTTTAATAATTTCTGATTTAATTTTAGGCAAATGACTGCAAATCAAATATGTAAAATTGCGGGTTATTATTTCCGTGAAAATCTATGCTCTATTGTTTAAAGGGATTATCCAACGGGGTAAACTCGTTTTGAAAACAGTCATTTATATTCCGCCATTGTTTGTGTCCTCACAAACAAAACGTGCATATTATATGCTCAAAAAGAGATTGCAAATCGTTTGTGAAGACACAAACGAAGGATTGAGATTTTCAAAACTTCGTATGCCTTGTCATCGAACTTTATACTCCAGCCACTTGACTTTATGGACAGGCACTTATTATACAAATATACAAAATTTTGTATCCTCTCAAAACACAAGCCCCGCACATAAATTCAATACAACATATTTTACGTGTTCAGAAAAATTTATGTGCGGGGCAAGGGTAAAATCATCCTCTGATTACACTGATGAAAATAATTTATAATCTATTGCAGTCAGATTTATCTGAAAGAATGTGGCTAACCCCGCACATAAATTCCAAGAACTTTTCGCACTTTCCTCTCTTAACAACAAATTTATGTGCGGGGCTAAAGCCAAATATAGTGTTGAGCTTTTATCAGTTGCTTAAAAGCAACTGCAATGGATAAGAGAAGCAGCAAAATCTATTGCAGTCAGATTTATCTGACTGATGAAAATAATTTATAATTTTGTGGTTTTAACCACATAAAAAAAATAAGGGTCCATATCATCTTGTCATCCGTGTTCTATTTCTTTTTCCCTGCATTTTTGAGAGGATACAAATTTTGTGCAAATAAAAAAGGAGTAAAACTTTTTAAGGTTCTAACCTTTTGATTATCAAGTCGGGGTAGCAAGACTCGAACTTGCGACCCTCTGCTCCCAAAGCAGATACGCTAGCCAACTGCGCTATACCCCGATAAAAAATAACTTGAGCTAAAAAGCACAATTAAGTTCACATCGTAAAATTTCAATGCAAAATTACAAATTAAAATTTTCTTCTTGTGGAACAGGTTGACGTTCGTATTCGCGTTTGTTATAACTGCGATACATTCCTAATAACATTTTTGATGCTTTTTCGTATCCTTCGTAAAGTTCTTGGTATAAAATTTCATCAACCCATTCAAGGTCTTTTACCGTTTGAAGAATTGAAGCACATTCAAAAATATTGTCGCGGGCAGATATTAAAAAATCTTTCTTTTCTTCGGTGTTTTTTCTTCCTGTTCCTCCAGCAAGATTTAACACACTACTTAAACTCGATTTTTTCCAATAATCTTTTAATAATGCGTCAATTTCCTGATTTGAGTTAAGAAACCTAATAACTTTGTTATTCTGGTCTTTAACAACTGTGTAAACATCTAATTTCTCGAAATCAAACATAATTAATATTTTTATATGATTTAATAAATTATCGAAATGTTTTTAAATTAACTTTTGCAAAGGTAAAACATTTTTTATAAAAACAAATTTTGAAAATACTTTTTCATTAAATTTAATTTAAAAGGTTTGTTGATATTAAGATTTTAATATTTAGGGCAAGGGATTATAACTTTTCTTATTTTTTTGTGTGATTTTTGGTTTTGATTAAACTCGTATATCAGTGATATTTCGTGTGAACCTAAAGTGTTGGAAATTAATCGTGAAATTGTAATATCATAAGAATATCCTATTTTAAAATCTTTAAACTGATATCCAAACAATAAAATTAATGCGTCGTTATTCATATAACCTTTTTTATATGCCTTAAATAATGGAATTCCCCTATACCATATACCAAGTATTATTGGAATTCGTGTCCAGTACATTCCTATATCTAATTGGTCAAATTTTCCTTGTGAACGAAAATTAAAAGCAGATGTGATGCTTTCTTCATTATAAATGCTGGTTTTCCCGTTTAAATAAAATTTATGACCACCGTGAATTGTGTATTTTGTTGGGATTTGACTAACATCATCAATAATTGATTGGTTTGGTGTTGTTAAGTGGTCAATTACAAAACCAGCCCAGTATTTTTCAGAATAAATTAATAATGATGCTGCAAAATCGGAATAGCTTACTTTTTTTAATGGTGGAACTTCAACAGAACCTGCTTGTGTTCCCGAAAGTGACATTTGGTCGTTAAATACTAATTTATTAAAATCAATGCCTCTTGTGCTTTTATAAAAGTGCATTGCTGGTCGTAGTTGCAATTTTTTACCTACTTTAAATTGATAAGCATACAGCACCCCTATATTTGTACTCCTTAAATGTCCACTCCCAGCTCTATCTTGCATAATCAATAATCCAAAACCGCTACTTAATTGAGGGACAAAATGGTCGAACGAAAATGCTGTAGTAATAAATGAACCGGGTATTGCAGGCCATTGGTCGCGAAAATTTAAAATGGCTCTGCTCCCATCTGTAGAACCAGCAAAAGATGGCGATAAATAAAGTGGCGATGCATAAAACTGGGAAAATTGCGGGTCTTGCGCTTTTAAATTATAACATGGAATTATAACAAATAACAATATATATTTTAATATTTTCATTGGTTAATATTCATTGGTTTGAGGTTTAGAGTTTTAAGTTTGAGGTTTGAAGTTGTTAAAAACCCGAAACTTTAAACTCGAAACTCTTAACTCGAAACTTTTTTAATTTATGAGCATTTCCTTTTCGCTCAATCGGAACAAGTTTGTGTCATTTTTTATCATAGCCGTATAATTTAATTTACTTTTTTCATGCTTATACTTTTAAATAAATCTTCAAGCGAAAGTTTTGCAGTCATATCAATTTCAGTTGAATATGGATAATAGCCATCGGCTTCAATAAGAACTTTATATTTTTTACGGGGTAATAAAACTAAAATATATTTTCCATTTTTGTTTGTTCTATATATTCCTTGTAATTCTTTTGATTCAAAATCTATAATTGTAATTGTTGATTTTACAGGCATAAACTCTGGGTCGTTAGTTGTAACAGTACCTTTTAATATTATTTGACTCGTTTGCGGGTCTAATATTTCACCTTTATATATATCCATATTACCTTTTCCTTCATCACGATTTGACGAAAAATATACCTGCCTTCCATCAAAAGTTGAAATTAAATAAATATCGTCGGCGATAGAATTTATAGGAAATCCAAGATTTTCGGGCGATGACCAATTGTTATTTTCGTCTCGTACAGTCCTGAAAATATCAAATCCGCCCATGTTTTTGTGACCTTTAGAGCTAAAATACAATGTAATTCCATCGGGATGAATAAATGGAGCATCTTCATCATAAGGAGAATTAATTACAGGGCCAAGATTCATTGGATTACTCCATGTATTGTCGGGCATTCGTGTTACTCTGTAAATATCTTTTCCGCCGTATCCACCTGGACGATTACTTGAAAAATATATTGTTGACAAGTCGGGAGCAATACTTATACTTGATTCAGCACTATTTTCAGAGTTTATATGAGCTTCAAATAGTTTTGGTTCCGACCATTTCCCCTCATTATTCTGAGAAACATAAATATGACCGGATGCTAAATCTTTACTTGTCCGGTAAATATATAATTGTTGTCCATCTTTCGACAATGCAACACATGCATCATGTGTTTCGGTATTTAAAGGAGCACCAATATTTTCGGGATTATTCCAAACTTTATCGATTTTTTCAGAAACATAAATATCTTCATAATATTCGTAATAAGGGTCGAGCATTTCACCGGTGCTTCCCTTTCGTCGGCTTGTAAAATACAACTTAGTTTCTTCAGGATTTAATAAGGGTACATACTCTGCATAAGGAGTATTAATTCCGTTATTGAAATTTGTTACAGTTGCATTTGTTTTAGTTAAAATCATTTCTTTAGCAATAAATGATTTTTGCATGTAATAATCAACTTCATCAATTGAAATATCAGGTTTTTCGCCTGAGTTTTTAAACTCCTGATAACATTCTAATGCTTTGTTAAATTTACCCATTTTGTGATAAAGCTGACCTAAATAAAAATATGATTCTGAATAATCGTTTTTTGATTGTTCGAAAAGTGGAACACAATCTAAAGTTTGTCGCCTAACAACAAACAAGCACACTCCAAGTTTATAACACACTTCAGAGTTAAGGGAATCAATAGCATGCAATTCGTTATAAAAAGGCAACGCTAAATGATAATTATTATCAGAAAACTGAATATTTGCAGCTTCAAGTTTTTTATTAAAAACTTTATTTTTACCTATGAGTTGCGAATAGGTCTGATTGCAAATCAGAAAAGTAACAATTAGCAAAACCGTTTTAATATTTCTCATATTTTTATGTGTTTATATTTTATTAATTAGTTCATTTTAATTAGTTTAAGGTTTGTAGTTTTTAGTTTGAGGTTGTTAAAACCTGAAACCTGAAACCCGAAACTTGAAACCCGAAACTTGAAACTTTTTTATTTATAATCATTTCTTATATGTTAAAATTTTTGAGCATAAATATTTTATCTTATTAAAGTTAAATCACCTGCTTTAAAAAAAGTTTTTCCATTTATAAATTTACCTTTTGCTTTCCAAACATATACATCTTGTTTGCAAAGTTGTTCTCTATAATATCCATTCCAACCAATATTTGGGTCGTTCGATTCAAATAACAACTCTCCCCAACGATTAAAAATTGAAAGTTGATATTCATCAATTCCAACAAAAACAGGATGAAACACATCGTTGTTATAGTCTCCTGGAGTATAATGTCCATCATTAGGACCGCTTGTACTTGGCGAAAATGCAGAAGGAAAATTAATTTGTCCGGCTGACTTTGCAACAACTGCTTTATATATTGAAAAAGTGTCAACACATTGATTTATTGTTGAAGCAATTAATATTATTGTAAATTCACCTTCCTGCGTATATTGATGAGATGGATTTGTTTCAATAGAAGAAGTTCCGTCTCCAAAATCCCAAATAAATGAAACAGCATTTTCTGAAGTGTTAAAACAATGTATAGGTTGAGCGGGTAAAAAAACAACTGTTGGAGCAACAGTAAAATATGCTACAGGATTTTGAAAAACATGAACGATACCACCTGTTTTTATATCCTGTCCACCTGGTCCACTTGCAGTTAATTGAACAGAAAAATCACCAAAATTTGTATAAGTATATAATGGATTTTCTGATGTTGATGTTCCTCCATCACCAAAATCCCACAAAAATATATTTGCATATTGACTTTGATTAGCAAACTGAACAGTTAATGGTGCACAACCAAACTCGTTAATTGAGAACTCAGCAATTGGAGTTGGGGCAATTATTTGAATTGAATTTACTGCTGTATCAGAACAATGTGCAGATGAAACAATAAGTGAAATGTTAAAATTGCCAAAAGTGCTATATGTATGATTATCAGGTTCAACAAAATTTGAATTACTTCCATCGCCAAAATCCCAATAATAATTCCATGTGCCTGCTGAACTTGTATTGTCAATTGTTACTAAAGAGTTAGGAAGAGTTTGAGTCGCAGGTGTTGCAATAAAAGAAGCATCTGGTACTGCCCACACATGTATATTTAACGAATACGAATCATTACAACCATAAGCAGAAGTAGCTGTTAATGTTGCAATTAAATCAATATCATGGTTTGAATTATTATTATATTGATAAACAGGTTGAAAAGATGTAGATGTATTTCCATCACCAAAATTCCACAAGTAATTGCTTGCTCCCATTGATAAATTTATAAATTGAGAATTAAACGGCGAACAATTTGCAGTATCGGCAATAAAAATAGCATTTACTTCAGGATAAACTGTTATAACAACAGCAGAACTATCACTGCAATTATATGAATTTGTGATTATTAGTAAAGAATTATATGATATAGGGTTATTTGTTATATTTGTGTATAAATGGTTTATTGAATTGCTTGAAGAATTTGAAGTAGTATTATCTCCAAAATTCCACAAAAAACTTGTTGCTCCTACTGAATTATTCGAAAATTGTGCATTAAATGGAGTACATCCTATAAATTGAGAGCAATTAATATTTGCAATTGGTTTAGGGTGAATTGTTATTATTTTTGATATAGTATCGTTACAGCTATAATTAGATGTAGCAATTAAAATAACATTATAACTTGTATCGTTTTGCCCATTGTTAACGAATATATGCTGTGGATTGGTTTGTGTTGAAAAAGTTCCATCACCAAAATCCCAATTATAAGTTAATGAGCCAGTTGATTGATTAACAAAGTTCACAGTAATTGGTGTACAACCAATAGTATCGGCTGTATAATCAGCATTAATATTGGGATACACAACAATTGGCAATGAAGTTGAATCGAAACAACCAAAATTGTTATAAATAACCAAACTCACGTTAATTGTAATAGGAATATTTAAGTTATTTGTAAAATAATGATTTACTGTTAAATTATTTTGAATTTCGTCAGTTCCATCGCCCCAGTACCAATGACTGATATATGCTCCAATTGAATTATTTGTAAAAGTAAAAGTTGCAGGTGAGCACTCGCTTGATGATTGGGGATTAAAAACTGCGTTGGGTTTTGGACTTATAACAATTTGAGAATAAGCCGTATCAATGCAACCAAAAAATGATGTGCCAATTAATTCAATCGTAAATACCTGATTATTATTAGTAGTATTAAAGTATGGATGCGTAATTGTAAAACCATTTGATTGAGAAGTTCCATCTCCAAAATTCCACATATAAGAACTTGCACCAGGTTGTGTAACAAGCTGCACGTTTGCCGGATGGCAAGCAGAATCGGGATTAACTGAAATTGTGTAATAAGGGTCGGGATATACTGTAATATATTTTATAGAAGTATCGGGGCAACCATAAGAATTATAGGCAATAAGTTTAACTTCAAAATATTGAATTAAATTAGTATTATTAATAAATGTATGTGAAGTATTAGTAGTATTTGCAGTAGGAGTTCCATCCCCAAAGTCCCATAAATAATTATCTGCACCTGATGAAATATTTGTAAAATTAACAGTAACAGGACTGCACGAGGGAACTCCATCATCAACAAAACTTGAAGTTGGTAATGGATGAACAGTTAATTGATGAGTAACTGAATCTTTACAACCAAAAGTTGAAGTTGCAACCATTTCTATGTAATATGTTATATCAATTGTACTATTATTAATAAAAGTGTATGTAGGATTAGTTAAATTAGACTGGGCACTATCGCTAAAATTCCACTGATAAGAAACTCCACCAATTGTATTATTTATAAAATTAACTATTAAGGGTGGACAACCATTTGTATCAATTGGTAAAAATGCTGGCGAAGGAACCACATCAAAACTAATATTAACAGTATCTGCATCGTTGCAGCCATAAGAATTATTTTCTGACCATAAATAAGTATAAAGTCCAAAAGCATTAACGCTGATATTTGTTATGGGATTTGCATAATTATTGAAATTTGTTATTCCAGGTCCCGAAAGTTGTGTCCATAAACCTATACCAACACTGGGAATTGCATTTAACGTTGTTATAACACCGCAAAGAGTATCATCAAAACCTGCATTTGAATTTGGCTGCTCAATAAATGTTATTTGAACTGTATCTTGAGAAGTACACGATGGTCCAAAAGTTTCTTGCCAGGTAATATTATATGTACCATATTGGCTTGCTGTTATATTAGAATTATAATTTGTTGGGTTTGCAATGTTTAAAGTTCCGGGTCCATTAATCATTGTCCATAAGCCAGCACCAAAACTTGGAATTGCATTTAATTGATATATATTTCCACAAATACTGTCATCAACTCCTGCATTTGCAACAGGAACAGGAGAAACTGCAATTGTTATGTTATCAGTTGCAGAACAACCATTATTATCAGTTACAAAATACGAAAGATTGTAACTTCCAACGATACTGCAATTAAAAACAGGATTTTGAATATTTGCATTATCTAAATAAGTAATATCTCCAGTCCATATATTTGTTATGTATGTTCCAGTACCCCCCGAAGGATTTCCATCTAACTGAAAATTAATTCCTGCACAAGCTTGAGCCGGATTAGGTAAAATATTTGCTGATACTTGTGTAACATTGATTGTTACATTTTGTTGTCTGTCGCATCCATTTGCATCTATAACTCTATATGTTAAATTATATGTTCCAGGTGTGTTGGTTGTAAAGAAAGGATTTTGAATGTTTGTTGCACTCAAAGGAGCAGTATTTCCTGTCCATAAATGGGTAACAATTGCACCATCGCCGGGGGTTGGGTTTCCGTCGAGAAAAAGTGTATCACCCGGGCAAACCTGTAAATTTGTTCCCGGTAAAATATTTATAGTTGGACGAGCCCAAACAGTAATATTTACAGTATCAATACCAGCACAACCGTTTGCACTAACAACGGTATATGTTATAGTATGTGTGCCTGGACCGGCAGTTGAAGGACTAAACTGACCTGTTGTAGAATTTGTTATTCCTGTACCCGACCATGTTCCACCCGGTGTAGCAGCCGATAAATTAATATTTGATGCATTAGAGCAGAATGGACCGGCTGGCTGTATTGTTGCATCGGGATATGGAACAATTAAAATTATTGCAGTAGTAATAATGGGTTGATAATCTCCATTTACCAAATCAGCAGGAGGACCTGGAACATTTGGGTCATCATAAGGATTGCAATAATTCCAGTTTCGTAATGTAACTTCGAAAAACTGTCCAACTAAAGCAGTGTTTGGTGAATAAACAGGTAAGCTAACATTATTTGGAGGTTGTGGTCCTAAAACTGGTCCGAATGCTGGTACAACAGCACCCCAATAGGGATACGTTTGAGCAATGCCATCAACTAAAACATTATTTATTGTGTAATTTGTTCCATAAATCCATTGTGTCCATCTTGTTGGGTCATTAGGGTTATCGAGTTCAACTGGAGGAACGCAGTTCCACAAACTAACATCCTGAAAAGTAACAGTGCCATCATTACCAACGCAAATAGGGAAAATTTGAGGATTAATTTCGAGATGTCCTCCATTATGGTCGTCTGTATCCCAAACAGTTACATTTTGTTGTTGAACAGTACTTGTACATAAAACTCCATTTACCATAAGTGTAGCATCTGGAAGATAATTGCATAATGGTCCATCCTGCGGATAAATATGTGTAACTGTTGCTTGCCACTCTCTTATAAGAGGATTTGGGTTAGTGTTAGTTGCTGCAACAATTTGCACAGGATTACCATCGTCCCAGTTAAATTGAATTTCTACTGTAGTACCATTATCATTTACACCTCTATAGGTAACTTTCCAAACAACAGTTACAGGAGCACACAATTTATCGGGTAAAATATCATTTGCTTTTGATATAATGTTACAATCTTGTGAAAATACCTTTAATGAAAATATAATTAAACTATATAATACAGTACTACTAATAAATATTTTCGAAAAATTATATTTAATATTTATAAACATCTGTATATACTGTTTTTTGTTAAATTATACGATATTATTTTATTAAAGTTAATGTAATATTTTAAAAATAGAAATTATTTAAGTTTTTAAAAATTTATTTTTTATTAATAATTTTAATTTGCTCATTATGTAAAAATTTTCTTTTAATGCAACTTCTCGAGTATATCACTAATATTAAAACAGATACTAATAATATAATTTTAGCAAGTGGAACTTTTGTTTTACGTGCTACCATTTTTTATATTTGAATTTTCAAAAGTATAAATTCATTTTTGTTTATTATTCATTTTTGAATTTTACTTTTGTAATCATATATTTTATAAATTTGAGTTTCGGGTTTTAAGTTTTGAGGTTGAGGGTTAAGATTGAAAAAACAAGATTGAATAGATTGAAAAAACAAGATTGAGAAGAAAGATTGAAAGGATTGAAAAAACAAGATTGAATAGATTGAGAAGACAAGATTGAAGAACGTCTTCATCAATCTTATCAATCTTCTTCAATCTACATCAATCTGAAAAATATAATAAATTGAGGAACAATAAACTAAAAAATATAAACAGATGAAACATTCACGACTATTTAAAGACACACAAGGGAATGATTATATTTGAGGTTGAGGGTTAAGGTTGAGAAACTGATATATAAGTTAATAACTATCTTTATTATTCAATAAAAAAACATGTCTTCATTAAACGATAGCATACAATTTATTCAGGGAGTTGGTCCTAAAAGAGCAGAAATATTAACTTCTGAACTCAATATCAGCACTATAGAAGACATGTTGTATTATTTTCCATTCAAATATATTGACCGAACAAAATTTTATAAAATATCAGAATTAAATGCCGATTTACCTTATATTCAAATTAGGGGAAAAATTCTCGAATTTAATGTTGTTGGTATTGGGAAAAGTAAAAGATTAACAGCTCGTTTTTATGATGAAACGGGTGGTATCGAATTAGTTTGGTTTAAAGGACTTACATGGATAACAAAGAGCTATAAAACAAATGTTGAATATGTAATTTTCGGAAAACCAAATTTATTTAATTCAAATATTAACATTAGTCACCCTGAAATTGAAGAAGCAAATATATTCGACAAAAGTCTTGTAACGTCTTTACAACCACAATACAGCATAAGTGAAAAACTTAAATCGCAATTTATAACATCGAAAACTTTTAGAATAATTCAGGAAAATATTTTTAAAAATTATTTTTCGTTAATTAATGAAACTATACCTGATTATTTAATTGAGAAATTAAAATTAATTTCACTTAAAGAAGCACTTTTTCAAGCTCACTTCCCTCAATCGCCCGAGAAACTTAAAAATGCCCGGTTTCGATTAAAGTTCGAAGAGTTATTTTATATCCAACTTAACTTGTTAAAACAAAAGTTAATAAGAAAAGAAAAATCAAAATGTTTCATTTTTAAAAAAGAAAAAGATAATTTCACAAAGCTATTATTCAAGCAATTACCTTTTAAATTAACAAATGCACAAATAAGAGTTCTAGGTGAAATCAGAACTGATTTTGTTTCGGGTAAGCAAATGAACCGTCTTTTGCAAGGCGATGTTGGAAGTGGCAAAACTTTAGTTGCCTTACTCTCAATGTTAATGGCAGTTGATAATGGATATCAGGCATGTATAATGGCACCTACCGAAATACTTGCAAATCAACATTATAATACGAGCATTAAATTTTGTAAAGATTTAAATATAACAATCAGAATACTAACAGGTTCTACAAAAAAATCGGAACGAAAAGAATTACACGCAAAACTTCAAAACAATGAAGTAAATATTCTTATTGGTACTCACGCACTTATTGAGGACGAAGTTAAATTTTCAAATCTTGGCTTAGTTATAATTGACGAACAACACAGGTTTGGCGTAGCACAACGTGCACGATTATGGCAAAAAAATGTTATCGAACCACATATACTTGTAATGACTGCAACTCCAATTCCACGCACTTTAGCAATGACAGTTTATGGCGATTTAGATATTTCGGTAATAGACGAACTTCCACCAGGCAGAAAACAAATTAAAACAATACATTTATTTGATAACAAACGATTAGCATTATTTGGATTCTTAAAAAAAGAAATAGCAGCAGGACGTCAGGTGTATGTCGTTTTTCCATTAATTAAAGAATCAGAAAAATTAGATTATAAAGACCTTGAAGATGGCTATGAAGGTTACAGCAGAGATTTTCAGATGCCAGAATATTTAATTTCAGTTGTTCACGGTAAAATGAAATCTGCCGAGAAAAAAATAGCAATGAAAATTTTTATTACAGGTAAAGCACAAATATTAATTTCTACAACGGTTATTGAAGTTGGAGTAGATGTACCAAACGCATCGGTAATGGTAATTGAAAGTGCCGAAAGATTTGGACTTTCACAACTTCACCAGTTACGTGGCAGAGTGGGAAGAGGAGCCGAACAATCGTATTGTATTTTAATGTCGGGCAATAAATTATCAAACGAAGGACAAAAACGCTTACAAATTATGGTTGAAACAATTAATGGGTTTGAAATTGCCGATAAAGATTTAGAGCTTCGTGGACCTGGAGATATAGAAGGCACTCAACAAAGTGGATTGCCTTTTGAACTAAAAATTGCAGACTTAGGAACTGATGGTAGAATACTTCAAACAGCTAAATATGAAGCTGAAAAAATTTTAAAAAACGACTCACAGCTTCAACTTTCTCAAAATCAAATTCTTGTTTATCAATTAAATAAAAAAAATAAAAACAATGTTAATTGGAGTAAAATTAGTTGACATGTATCCGCTCAAAAAGGATACTTCATCAGTCAGATAAATCTGACTGCAATAGATATAGATGCAGATAAAAAACTGCCCCCATATATTGTTACAGATGGCAGTTTTGTCAAGCCATTCCTGCAAATAGCGAATCCCGCACATAACCTTATGTGCGAGTCAAACATACTTATTTTTTCTCTGCCTCTATCCCCAGTTTAGAATTGATTATTGATTATTGTGAGTTGCATTTGTAGTTTTTGGTTTTCTGTTTGCAGATTGCCTATTGTTGATTGCTGCTCATCCTCCGTTTTCGCATCGGTGAATAAACTTTTTGACATCATTAAGGGACTCAAAGAGGAACATATAATTTACCATTCCTTCATAATAAGTATCTTCATGAATTTCGCTTCTTATTGCGCGATATAATAATCGCATTTTTTCATTGCCATATTGAGCCAGTAAATCGTGTCGTTGCCGTTCGCTTTTGGGCAACTGTTTTTGTGATAATCCCTGCGACAATAAAAATCCACGCAGTGCATCGGTAGTGGCAATCCATGCTTTTCCGCTTGCATCTCTGGCAAGTTCTTCACTGTTTAATTGCTTTGCATTATTCAGTTCTTTTCTAGACAGAATATATAAATTCTCTGCTTTTGTGAGATAGGTGTTTTTCATGTATGAGATATTTATTTTTCTACAAAGATACTCATTTTTTCTTTGCCTCCATTCCCAGTTTAGAATTGATTATTGATAATTGATTATTGATTATTGTGAGTTGTTGCTTGAACGTTTGGTTTTCTGTTTGCAAATTGCCGATTGCTGATTGTCTATTATCTTTTGCTGCTCTTTGATGGCTTCCAGTAGAATGGGTGTTAAACGGGAATAATCAACCGACTTATACCCGTCTTTGTCCGTCAGCACCACTTCGGGATAAATCTTTTCTATTTCCTGGGCAATGAAACCAATTTGCCTGGTGTTGGTAAATTGCTTTTCATGAAACTCTTTTGTTTTCAAAAAGTAGTTCACTCCACGCAGTAGCATTACATTGCCGGAATTTATGAAATTACTGGGGTTCATCACTTTTAAAAGGATGTTTTCTTTTTTCCTGAATGTTTAAAAAAACAAGAAAACCAATTCCTGTTAAAACAGCAATGCCTAATAATATAATTAAACCTTCAACCATTTTCTTTGTCTTTTGGTGTTATGTAATAAGCTGATATAGTAAAGGCGGTGAAAGCACACCCGGTTGCAACAAAAACAAAACCGGGGATTTCACCGGAAATAAGGGAACCGATAACTCCTGCCGTAAGTGTATATTTTGCCGCATCAGCAAAAATGTTTCCGATAACTTTTCTTCTCTCCCGGTTCATAATGCAAAGGTAATTATTTTTCTGCTTTTATCCCCAATATCATTTTAATTTTAGCTATTTCCTTCTCGTGTTGTGCATCTTTTCGTTGCACTATTGCCTTTAATGCATCATTTTCTTTTTTGAGTTCTTCAATTTGCTTTTGCTGCTGCTGAATGGCACTCACGAGCACGGGGGCGAGTTTAGTGTAATTCATCGTCAAAGTTTTGGCATTGTTAATTATGTATAGTTTTACAGATTGCTTCGGTCAATCCTTCCCTACTAATGACAACTATACCATAACATCCTGATTGTCAGAGACGAGCATGTTTAGGTCTAATGCTAGTCGTTGAATAGTTTTACGTTTTTGAGCAAGAATTTTTTCTTCATAATTTTTAATCCCTTCTTCTGCGTAATCAACTCCTTTTACCATAACACGCCA
>Ga0210044_10007438_pt1 | contig 13986 bp, 16 predicted proteins | sample CryGey13umfilter_2_FD_183959 | JGI IMG/M metagenome (GOLD analysis project Ga0210044, IMG submission 183959) | Groundwater microbial communities from aquifer in Utah, USA - Crystal Geyser 4/9/14 3 um filter (SPAdes) (version 2) | ecosystem: Environmental > Aquatic > Deep subsurface >... | reverse complement strand
TGGCATGTGAAACTTCAGTCTGTGGTTTTAGTTCCTTGGCATGTGGAACTAGCTCTTTTGTGTTCACTGGTTTTACACCTGGTTCTTTACCTTGCACTTCCTCAACAGTTATTTTACTAACATCAATACCAACTATTTTAGCTAACTTAGCCAGGCCTTTTAAGGTTTTAGGAAGTTCTTTTATTTGTGAATTTTTGTAATCATCACTTTGAAGTATCTTAGCTTTTAAATAAACTTTTGCATCATTCACTAAAGTTTTTATCTCATTGACACTTAAATTTTGAGTCAATTTAGGGTTTAACTCTAAAGTCTCTTTAGAGTCCGCTAAAGATATATCTTCATTCTTTAATAAAGCAAGTAAAGCATCATGTTTAGCAGGAGTTTTTACTAACTTTGCCTCTTTTTCAGTACTTCCTAAAGACAAAACTAAAGCGCCATTTTGGACTGCCTTAGACTCTTTTTTATCACTAACCCCTCTCAAAAGCTCTGAGAATGATAAAGTCGGCTTCTCATCAGAAGTTGACAAAGGTGAAAATGTAGTTCTTTCATGTTTTACGTCTAATGAAATCATTTTATTCTCCTCGCACTCCTCTATTTAAGAGGTTTTTACAAATAAAGCATAAATTATTCCACTATTTTTTTACAATAAACAATTTCAAACTATAGTATAATTACCGATATGACTTTCATGAACAAAATAATTTTACTATTACTGCCGGCTCTCTTGTTTGCCGCGTATCCGGTTAGTGTTCCAAAAGAAGGGTGTGTGAATATCTCCTCTTTTGATACAAAATCAAACAGCTTAAATAAGCAGACTTCTAAAAATAAAAAAATAAGGTGCAGAATGGTGTGTGATAAAAAGATATACAAAGAGGAGAAGATAGCAGACGCTATCTCCTTTTATAAGAACTCAAAAGATTATAAATTTACGAAATAAATTTAGTCTAAAAACGACAAATCTTTTTTGCAAAATGTGCTGGCGCTGTTTTGCAGTGTCTCAGTTAACTCCTCTTGTGTCTCTCCATCCACCGGGTAACTAACCATAAAAGCATTTAAAAACTTGTCAAAAGAGGTGTCAAACATTTTTTTCACAATATCTGCACCGTATTTGTCTGTATAAGGCAAAACAAAAAAATAATCCGAACCATAGTTGATAATAGAATCGGATGTTCTGAGTACACTCTTCAAGGAATTCTCAACTACTTTCTTTTCAATGTCGCCAAAATCGCAGTAAAGAAGAGTGAAACTCTCGGCACGACTCTCATCAAGCCTTTGAGCGATTCCTATACTTAGACTAATAAGTGGTTTATAATCTTCAAATGCAAAATGTATGCCTGCCATTTCATCCCCTTTTTTAAGTAGTGTTAGTATACCTAAAAATATTATAAAATATTAAAAGCTTGAATCTCTTCTCTTGAAGAAAATGGAGAACCTTGGACTTCAACCTCATCATATGAGAGTGTATATATATTTTCAGGTGTAGTTTTACAGTAAGTTAGCACTGCTTTGGTTGCCAAGTACTTGTCAGCCTCACTTGCATTTTTACTAAGCATGGCATGTGGACCTGGAACTCCAACTGTTTTTATATGATAGTATTTATCATTCTCTATATTTTGAAGATGCTCATTCTCCTCTTTATTTCTTCCGACAATAAGCTTTGCTCCATCACTTAGACGCAGATGACGGCCAAACTTCATAACCAATATATCTCTTACTTCAAAGGTGTCATGTTTGATAAAATCAACCATTTTTTTAGAAAAGTTTTCATCGGTTAAAAGACATCCGCCGCCCGGAGATTCAAAATCTTCCAGGCCAATCTCTTTTGCCAACTCCATCTGTCTCTCACGGCTTCTTCCTGTTATGCCTTCAAGTCTCTCTCTATCTACCCAGCCGTTTATCTCAGCAATAGTCGGTGCTAACATTTTTGCACTCATGGGACGTAGAAGAAGTCCGTCACAGTTACTTTCGTTTAGAACTGTTTGAAGGGCTTCTTTATTTTGGCTCATAGGACGCTGCCCCATTACTTCGCCACTTATAAGAAATGATGCACCCTCGGCTTCCATAATACGTTTTGCAACACTAAACATTTTCGCATGACAATCAATGCAGGGGTTAAAGTTTTTCCCATAACCGTGTTTTGGGTCAAAGAGTACCTCTTGAAGATATTCGCTTTGTATATCTATAATTTTGAGTTCTGCTCCAACCTGATCACACATATTTTGCATATGTTCACGTCTATCTTTTGTACTGCCAAAACCTGTGTTTATGTTTATTGCTAAAACTTCTATGCCTTGGTCACGCATAAGTTTTATTGCCAATGTGGAGTCTAGTCCACCACTAAATAGTGCAATTGCTTTCATTATATTTCCTCGTTGAAACACAGGGGTAACTCAATCTCTTGAAGTTACTAGTTCGCCTCGTTTTAATTTCACAATCTTACCACGAAACTTGCGAATATAAAAAGCTTTTTCCTCAAAAGAGATAGAACTTTGCATATTTACCTTCTTTAACTCTCTCTCATAGTGTTTAGATAAAAAAGCAACAAGTTCGGCACGAAGCGCCTCCTCATCTCTGAGTGCGACAATCGAATCATCAACTAAAATAGCCATAAGTTCGGGAGAATCTCCCTGGCCTTGCAGAGCTAAAGCAAACTCTCGTGAGTGAAACTGCAAAAGTGATGGGTCGAGTACATCTAAAATTTGGTCTACAAAGTTAAAGTGCTCTAAAACTGTTTTTATGAGGCTCAGTTCCCACATATCTTTATGAGAATTTTTTTGCATAAGCGGGGCGTTTTGTTTTGTTTGTGTTTGGTTTGTTAGCCTAACGTACGAAGGGCTGATACCCAAGCGAGATGCCAGATAAGATTTATACTCCTCTTGAAGCATTAAAGAGAGAGTCTTCAGATAGGCGATTCCCTCATGCATAGAAGCCTCTTTTGCTTTTGGGTCAGCAAGATTATGGAGTGAAAGTATCTCATCGATAACAAACTCTATAAAAGGCTTTGGCGTTCTAAACATGTTAGACAACTCTTCAATAGCCCCTTTTTGAACCATGTCAGCCGGATCTTGTCCGTTTTCAAAAATTACAACACCGCCGTCAAAACCTGAGGCGCTTAAAAGTTTAGCAGCCTTAAGTGCCGCCACGCGACCTGCACTGTCGCCATCGTAAGCCATAATAACTTTTGCTTCGCCCTTTCTCAAAAGCGGCAAATGTTCAACCGTAAGTGCCGTGCCTAAAGTTGCAACGGCATTTGTAAAGCCCGCCTGATGCAGCATAATAACATCTAAATAGCCCTCTGTTATGATGATTTCATGCTGTTTATAGATCTCTTGTTTTGCATGATGGTAGGCATAGAGAAGGCGAGATTTGTTAAAAAATGGCGTTTCAGGCGAGTTAATATATTTCGCCTGATGTCCGGTTATAGTTCTTCCGCCAAAACCGACCACAGTCCCGTTTGCTGAGTGAATAGGAAAGGTAATGCGTTCTATAAATCTGGCATATGTAGTTCTGCTATCATCATTGTAACCCACAACTCCCATCTCAACTGCTTCTGACATATTAAGCATTTGAGATTTTATGTAGTTGATAGTAGCGTTGGAGTCGGGGGCATAACCGATACCAAATTTTTCAATACTGCTCTCATAAATACCTCTCTCTTTTATGTAAGAGAGTGCTGTTTGTTTTGAGGTCAGAAGATTTTGGTACCACTCACTCACTATTTGCATCAGCTGTGAGCGTGGTTTGTTATTTTTGTTATCGGTATACGAAAGAGAAAAGTTATGCGACGAGGCGAGTTTTTCAAGAGCTTCTGGGTAGTTAAGCTTTTCATACTCCATAACAAACTTAAGAGTGTCTCCGCCGGCATTACATCCAAAACAGTGATAAATCTGTTTGGAAGGGCTTACAACAAAAGAGCCTGTTTTTTCATCATGAAAGGGGCAAGGTGCCTTAAAATTTGCTCCAGCTTTTTTGAGCTCAATGTAGGAACCTACAACATCAACAATATCAAGTCGTGCTTTTAAAGCTTCAATGGAGTCTTGGGTAATCATAGTGGAATTATATCTTGAAGTGCTTTAAAGCAAATATGAAAAGAGGGCTTTGTAAATAGAAAAACTCATGGTATAATTGCACTTCGAAAAATTTTAAAGAAAGTGGGTGATGTGATATGCCTGGTATTATACTTCGTCATGATGATAGTTTTGATGCATCTTACCGCCGTTTCAAAAAGCAGACTGACCGTAACTTAATCGTTACTGAAGCTCGTGCTCGCCGTTTCCATGAAACAGCAACTGAAAAGCTTAAGAAATTCAAAATTGCTTCAAGAAAGAAAATGCTTAAGCGTCTTTATATGATGAGACGTTACGAGTCACGCCTGTAAACACTAGCCTTCGGGCTGTGTTTATCCTCTTAAAAAATCAACTTACACACACTAACAAAATATTTTTTATATAAAAAACTATATTTCTATAGTTTTCCATACATTTCATTATAAAAACTAAGTGCGTGTCTGTCGCTCATAGAGGCTATATAATCGGCAACAACTCTATGTTTATTTCTTATATCTAACTGTTTGCGGTAAAACTCGGGAAGCATTTTCTCCTCTTCCATAAGTCCTCTATAAAGCCCTTTTATAGCTTGTTTGCCTGCATACATTTTTATAACTATTTTTTTATGTTGATAAAGTTTTATAAAAAGCAGTTTTTTCAATTTTTTGATTTGTGTCTCTAGTTCCGGCTCAAAACCGATAGGAATTTGAGTTTTACTCTCAAGCGTGGCACTTAAAACTTTCCCACTGTGAACCTTGTCTTTGGAATATTCTAGAAGAGAATATACAAGATGATTAATGAGATGTGAACTAAAGCGGTAACGAAACATCTCATCGTTTTCCTCTCCAACTCCTTCATCTGCAACTTTTTCTAATATTTCGCAAAGAAGTTCACTCTCTTTAAGGTCAAGAAAACTAATAAGCCCCGCATTAATACCATCATCAATATCATGGCTGATATATGCAATCTCGTCAGCACGGTCTACTATCATTGCTTCAATGGACGGGTGTGTGTCAAGGTTAAACTGTTCATGGATACTAGATGGCAAAAAACTTTTTCTGTACGGATAAGAGTGTTTTAAGATACCCTCTAAAGTAGCAAAAGTAAGATTGAGTCCATCAAAATCTTTATACCTTTTTTCAAGGCACGAAACAACTCTAAAACTCTGAAAGTTGTGCTCAAACCCAAAGCCAAAGCCATCTTCTTTTAGGCACTCATTCAGGGTATCCCCACCAATATGACCAAAAGGTGTATGCCCTAAATCGTGAGCTAATGCAATTGCTTCAGCCAATGCCTCATTTAAACCAAGATGTGAAGTAATGGAACGGGCAATTTGAGAGACTTCTATAGAGTGTGTAAGCCTTGTGCGAAAAAAATCACCCTCTTGATTTAAAAAAACCTGAGTTTTATACTCAAGTTTTCTAAAACTTCCAGAGTGAATAATTCTGTCTCTGTCCCTTGCGTAAGGCGACCTAAAGTCTTTATCTATTTTGAAAAATCGTTGACTTGGCTTCATTATACTTTTTTAATAAATTCTGTTTTTAAGAAGATTTTAGTTCCGTTTACACGACCTTCAATGTGATCATCAATATCCGCAGGAAGAGCAATCCGAGTGACCGTGGTTCCGCGTTTGGCAGTAAAGCCTGCACCTTTTACTTCCAGGTCTTTAAGAATCACTACGCTGTCTCCCGCACTTAAAATAACGCCGTTAGCATCCTTATGAACTATTTTGTTTGTCTCAGCATTAAGGGCTGATTCAGCCCACTTTTGCTCAGCATCTTCTAGGTACATCATCTCCACTAAATCTTGGCGACCAAGTCTGTTAAGCAAGATGTAGCTCATTACTTTAACCGCAGGAGTCTCGCTCCACATGCTGTCATTAAGGCAGTTAAAGTGATTTTCATCCATTGTCTCAGGATTATTTATCTGCTCTTGGCATGTACAACATACGTAAATAGACTGCTCAGAACTTCCATTTGAAGGCTTTACCTCTAAAACACTCAGACTCTCACTACTGCCGCAAAGCTCACATACACCGCCACTTCTTGCACTTAACTCTTTTTCTGTATTCATAAATTTACCTTTTTTTGTTTTTAAATTATTTCTATTTTTTTATAGCTTTATAACTGTTCCGACACCCTCACTAGTGAGTATTTCCAGCAGTAAAGAGTGTTCGACTCTGCCATCTATGATGTGTGCCTTCTCTACCCCTGCATTCACTGCTTCAAGACATGCGTCAACCTTTGGTATCATCCCGCCGTGTATAGTTCCATCAGCTTTATACGCTTCTATCTCAGCCTGAGTCAGTGTATCTAATAAATTTTTATTTTTATCAAGAACACCTGCGATGTCCGTCATAAAGATGACTTTTTTTGCACCAATGGCAGCTGCGATTTTACTTGCCGCCAAATCGGCGTTAATATTAAACCCCGGGTGACCACTTTCATTTGCTGAGGCTATGGGAGCAATTACCGGTATAAATTTATCTGCTAATAAATTTGTTATGACTTTGCCGTCAATGTTGACGATCTCACCGACCAGCCCATATTTGCCATTGTCTTTTGGAATTGCAGTAATACAGTTTGCATCTTTTCCCGTCATACCAAAAGCCTTCGCTCCATGCATATTTAGCAGTGTGGTTATCTCTTTATTGATGTTCCCGCCAAGAACCATCTCAACAACCTCCATGACCTGAGCATTTGTAACTCTCATTCCATCTACAAATTCACTCTTTATTTGAAGCCTATCTAACATTTCGTTTATTTTGTTCCCGCCACCATGGACAATAACAGGCTTAATACCAACAAGATATAAAAGTATAATATCCTGAGCAAACTTATCTTTTAACTCAGCATTTATCTGTGCAGAACCGCCATATTTAATAACAAAAATTTCGTTAGCATATTTTTTAATATAAGGGAGCGCTTCAAGGAGTGTCTGAGCTGTTTCAATTTTTTTAATCAATGTAATCCTTTATGCCACTATTTAGTCTAAAAATTATAGCACAAAGCATTAAAATATAAAGAAAATTAACTTATCTTCTGCCTCTTGGAGAAGGAGCTCTGTTGCTAGGGCGGCTTCTGTTATTTGAACCTCCGCCTCTTTTTTTCTGAATCGGTTCAGCTTTAATGGACGGGTCCGGTGCAAAGCCTTTTATAACAAACTTGTGAATATCTTTTTTGATAAGTTTTTCAATATTTTCTAAAAGTTCTTTCTCATCAATACATACAAGAGATACAGCTTCTCCAAAATTCCCCGCACGACCTGTCCGTCCGATACGATGCACATAGTCTTCGGGAACGTTTGGCAGTTCAAAATTCACAACATGCGGGAGTTGGTCTATATCTATACCGCGAGCGGCGATATCTGTCGCAACAAGCACTCTTACTTCTCCTGCCTTAAAGTCTGCGAGTGCTTTTGTTCTTGCATTTTGACTTTTATTTCCATGAATAGCCACAGAGCTGATGCCATCTTTTTCAAGCTGTTCGCTGAGACGGTTTGCACCATGTTTAGTTCTCATAAAAACTAAAACCTGCTTCCAGTTTCCCTGCGTTATAAGATGCGAAAGGAGTTCGCGTTTTTTCTCTTTATCTACGGGGTGAATCACCTGCGTTACTTGCTCAGAGGAGATATTTCTGCGAGCAACTTCTACAAGAGCCGGCGACTTTAAAAGAGTGTCTGTCAGTTTTTTAATCTCTGCAGAAAAAGTAGCCGAAAAAAGGAGATTTTGACGGGTTGAGGGCAAAATGGCTAAGATTTTTTTAATGTCGTTAATAAAGCCCATGTCCAACATTCTATCTGCTTCATCCAAAATAAGAAAATCTACTTTTGAGAGGTCAATAGTCTTTTGAGAAACATGGTCTAAAAGTCGTCCCGGAGTCGCTATAACAATATCAACACCTTTTCTTAGCGCAACGATTTGAGGGTTTATTTTCACCCCGCCAAAGATTACCATAGACTTAAAGGGAAGAAATTTTCCATACAGTGCTACACTCTGAGCTACCTGAGCTGCGAGCTCTCGTGTCGGGGTCAAAATCAGGGCACGAACTACCGGCTTACCGGCATGTGGTTTATGTCGGCTGAGGAGTTCTAACATCGGTAGTGTAAAACCGGCTGTTTTTCCGGTTCCCGTCTGTGCACCGGCAAGAAGATCTCTTCTTTTTAAAATGATTGGTATGGCTTCTTTTTGAACAGGAGTAGGTTCAGTATACCCCTGTTCTTTGACTGCACGAAGCAGTGGTTCTGAAAGTCCGAGTTGTTTAAATGGCATTAATTAAGTCCTAAAAGTATTCTAAATTTCGTTCATTATAGCATGATTTAGGTTTAAGTTCAAAAATGAAATTCTAAGACTCCTTTTACGCTATAATGAGGCTACTCATTCAAGGATTTTTTATGTCATCAACTGCTACAACTTTAAAGCGCCACAACCACCGTGTTCATCCATGTAAGCCTGAGAAAAAACAAGAACTTTTAAACCTCTTACTTGCTCAAAACGCCGACAAAATTATTTTGGTTGTTGCTTCAAATACCGACGAAATGTCAAACAACGTCGAAAATGCAAAAAATATTACTTTTATAAGTGATGAAGATTTAGCCGTATCTCCTGAACTTAAATGTGAACTTTTAATCAGTTATGATTTACCTCAAAAAGCCATCATATATATGAGCAGAATTGCTAGAACAAGCGAATATGCTTTAATCTTACTAGATCCTCAAGAACAAACGCTTTTGTACCCTATAGAAACTCTCACGGGAAGAACTCTTATGCAGGAGACAATTCCAGGTTTTGAGACTATTGTTGTAAAAGCAGAACCTATTAAAAAAGAGTTCAAGCCAAGAGATGATAAAAAAGAGTATAAACCTAGAAACAGTGACTTCAAGGGAGAAAAGAAAGAATATAAACCTAGAAGTAGTGAAGAACGCGGTGATAAAAAATATGGTGATAAGCCGGCAAGAGATGATAAATATCCTGCTAAAAAACCATACAATAAAGATGCCGGCAAGTCAAATTCTTGGGACAATAAAGAGAAAAAAAGTTCAAAATTTCTAGGAAAAGATGGAAATGGAAAAGCTTTGTTTTCCGGCAAAAGTGGAGACAGAAATCACCGCCACGACGGTACTCCAAAAGATTATGTCCCTAAAGTACCTGGAAGAAAAATAAACATCAAATCGCTTAAAAAAGCAGAAGATAAAGAGTAGTTAATTATTTTTATTAAACTCTAAAATCTCTTCGTTGCTGATTGGTTTTTTCTTTGTTTTATTGAAAGCTTTCTCAGCTTCTTTTTCACTATAGTTTCTACACTCTTTGGGAACTACAGCATTGGGATCAGTTGCTATTTGGTCGCACATGCTAGCGTTAAACTTCATGTTTGAACATCCACTAAAAATTAAAACACTTACTAAATATACTTTCCACATGCCAATACTTTCCTTATTTCTTTTTAACAATCAAATCTAAATATTTTGAAGGTGTGGCCTTCATCATAGCTTGAGCTAACCATTTGATTTGAAAATATGCCGCGCCGCTATCTCTGAGTGTAAAGTAGTTTTTTAAACTTCTGAGGTTAAAGGTCACAACCATATCAACTTTTACATTATCTGTGATAATATGCTTAAATGCATCTCCAACATTACGCTTTTTCTTTCCAGATTCTAATGCATTAAAAAGTGCCTCAGCATCGCCCTCTAACTCTTCAATAAAAGGCAGCGAACTTTTTGCAACAGCAATTAAATGAAAATCTTCTACAATTTTTGACTGATAATCCAGCTTCTCATAAATTGCACCGATTTCTATTTTATTATACACTTCATCAAGAGTTACAAACATATTAAAACCTAAGATTTTATCAATAAAAAAATCTTTATCGCCGCCATGTTTTGAAGCAACGAAAGCATTAATAATCGAACTCATAGTATAACGAGTGCTTCTAACACTTATGGCTTGTATTCTATGTCTTGCGTGCTCTTGCAAAACTCCTCGAGAAGTTCCACGAACTAAAAAGCTCAAATTTGCATGTTCTAAAATCGAGTGGTGAAAGTATGTCCAAGCTAAATCATCAAGAAGAGTAGACTCTTCAATCTTATTTATATCCTCACACATCTCACGGCTTGGCATTTTCTCTTCAATATGTTGAATAACTTCATTTTCGCTGTTTTGGAACGAATCATAACAAGTTCTAGCAGCTGTCTCCGCAACACCAAGTCCAGTCTCTTGCAGAAGAACTACTTCAGGTCTGCTGTATTTTATGCCGTACGTATCTTCCATCATTCATTCCACCTTCGTATGTAGTATTCTACAATAAAAAAATTAATCTTACTTTTGTACTCCATCCAAGACCGGCACAAAATCACACTCTTCGAGTTCTTCACTTTTTATAGAGGAACCGCTCTTTTTGAATCTCACAATAACCTGTTTGGAGCCTTTTTGCATGGGAGCCACCAAAACCCCTCCATCACTTAATTGCTCAAAGAGTTTCGCGGGTATCTCTTTTGCGGTCGCAGAAAATAAAATTCTATCGTAGGGAGCATACTGAATCCATCCATTTTGTCCATCATCTGTTCTTGTGTGAATATTATTTATCTTAAGCTCTCTGAATCGGGCTTTTGCTTCTATCATTAAAGATTCTATTCTTTCGATTGTAAAAACACCGCGAAACAGATGTGAAAGAACTGCAGCTTGATAGCCACTTCCACAGCCAACCTCTAAAACTCTGTCTGCCCCTTTTGGCTCTAAATAGTGTGTCATCTTTGCAACTGTCAGTGGTGAACTTATCCACTGTGCAGCACCCATTGGTAGGGCATCTAACTTATAAGCACTGTGTCTAAGACCTGCTGGGACAAAAGCTTCACGATTTGTATCTGCTATGGCATTTTTTACTTCATCACTTAAGGTAAATTTTTTATGGCAATCTTCAGCTAGCCGAGCCGTTTTTGTCGCTGTTATTCTATCCAATTCCAACATCCATATATCGCCTCATTAAGGCTATTTCTTTTTTACTATATTGTAGCTCTAAGCAAGGCTTATTCCCATTGAGAAGCACTTCTCCCTGCGGGTTTATAATAGCACTCATTTTTGTACACTCTTGATTTAAACTATCACTTGCAACGACATAACACTGGTTCATAATGGCAAGTGCCTGCGTCAAAACTTTGAAGTGTTGGGAACGTAAAACTCCCCACCATGATGGCACGGCAATAACATCTGCCCCTTCGAGCTGTTTCCACAGCTCTTTAAATCGCAGTTCAAAACAGATAAGTATGCCTATTTTGATTCCCTCTATTTCAACTATTTCCACATGCCGAGATTCGCCCTCGTCAAAATGCTCATCTTCACCGCCAAAACGAAAAAGTTTGGCTTTAGCTCTCTCATAAACAACTTTACCATTGTGAATAACTTTTACAAAGTTATAAAACTTAGAATCTCTTTTTTGGATAATTGTAAAAATAATTATTTTTCCAAAGGAGGCTTTTTTTATCTCAGAGATGGCATGTGGAAAAAAATCTGCTACTGCTTCAAAATTATCATAATCAAAACCGCTTAAGCAAACTTCTGGTGCTACAATGACTGATTTGTTAGGTGTTTTTGTTATGAGTTTTAGAAGTGTTTGTAAGTTAGTGTTAGTGTTAGTGGTTGTTTTAAAAAGAAGTGAGCAGAGTGTGTACTCACTCACTTTAGAAATCATCGCCGAAACTCAAACTACCTTTTGAGTAGTTTGTCACAGTTCCCTCAAAGAAGTTAGTTTTTTGATCATTAAATTTTGCAAAATCATTTACCCATTTAATAGGATTTTCAACATTATAAAGTTTATCAAATCCGACTGCGTTTAATCTATCATCGGCTAGATATTTAATATATTGCTCAACTATTCCATCTGTTAAACCTAAAATTTGTCCCTGGGTGATATATTTTCCCCATTCAGATTCAAGCTTTACAGCCTCTTTAAACATCTCTATTACCTCTGCTCTTAATTTGTCTGTAAAAAGGTCGGGCCTCTCTTTGCGAAGCGTGTTAATAAGGTTTTGAAAGAGTACAAGGTGTGTCACTTCATCTCTTTGAATGAAGCGAATCATCTGTGCAGAGCCAAGCATTTTGCCGGAGCGGGCCAGAGTATATATATATGTAAATCCGCTGTAAAAATAAATACCTTCCAAAATCTGATTTGCAAAACAGGCTTTAACGAAGTTGTGCTCGCTAGGATTTTTAGCAAGTTCTAAATAAACTGTAGCAATTGCATCATTTTTGCTCTTTAGCATCATATCTCTACGCCAAAGGTCATAAATCTCTGCAGAGTTTGTTGAGATACTGTCAACCATAACAGCGTAACTTTGTGAGTGAAGCGCTTCTTCAAAGCTTTGTCTCACTAAAATAAGGTTAATCTCTGGAGAAGTTACGTACGGATTTACATTGTCAATAAGATTGTTCGTTTGCAGAGAATCCATAAAAATAAGTTGTGAGAGTGCCTTGTCATAAGCTGTTTTTTCAACATCTGTAAGGTTTTTATAATCATTTACATCCCTGGTCATGTCAACTTCTTTGGGAAACCATGTGTTATTTAACATAACTTCCCAAAGATTATATGCCCACTGATATTTAATGTTGTTTAGCTCGAAGATTCCCGTCGGATTGCCACCAAATACTCTTCTATCGTTTACGCTTTCTGTTGAATCTGGATTATATATTATTTTTCTTTTCATTCGTTTCTCCAAAATATTTAGTTTATGATTATATCTTTACGAAGGTTCTTTCTTGTTTAAAGGATATTTGCAGAGATAATTATTTAACAGCTTCCTCACTGAAATCTCTAGCCGACTCATCGATGGATTGAACCATACTGTTTTTGAACTCAGTTGCCGTATGCCCAGTTTCATGTGAATATATGATATACACTCCGACCAGCAAAACAAATATCATTAAAAAAGAATTGTTGTTCCTGTTGAATGAAAAAGCCATAATTGCGATTATAATTAAAGAGATTGGATACATTATTCCATCCATGTTTTGTCCTCGTATAATTTACTTAGAATGAAGTATATCATATAAGTATAATAAAAAATAATTTGAGGTTTTAAAAGATATAGAGGAATAATTATTTGCACATGCCAAATAATATGGCATGTGCAAACTAAAGATTAAAAGATTATCTGCTATTTACGAGAATATCTTTTTCTCTCTGCTTCTGTTAAGTATTTTTTACGGATACGGACAGATTGAGGTGTAACTTCAAGAAGCTCATCATCTTCAATCCACTCTAATGCGCGCTCTAAAGACATGTCACGCGGCGGAATAAGTTTAATAGCTTCATCTGCGCCAGATGAACGTACATTTGATTGTGCTTTACCTTTAATAGGGTTAACAACTAAGTCGTTTGAACGTGAATGTTCACCGATAATCATACCTTCATAAACCTCAGTTTGTACACCAATGAAAAGAACACCACGGTCTTGAATACCAAACAGTGAGAATGCTAAAGTAGAGCCCGGAGTCATAGATACAAGCGCGCCGTAAGAACGAGATTCAACATTTCCTGAATATGGACGGAATTCTAAGAAGGAGTGGTTCATAATACCCTCGCCCTTAGTGTCTGTTAAAAATTGACCACGAAAACCGATAAGTGCACGAGCCGGAATTTCAAATTCGATTCTCTGGAAACCTAGACCCATAGGAAGCATTGATTTCATTTCAGCTTTTCTTTTACCAAGACGCTCGATAACTGAACCGCTTAACTCTTCTGGTACATCAATTACAAGGTGTTCGAATGGTTCACATTTAACACCTTCAACTAGTTTAACAATAACTTCTGGGCGAGAAATACTAAACTCATAGTTTTCACGACGCATGTTTTCTGCAAGGATAGTAATCTGAAGCTCACCACGACCAGAGACTTTAAATTTACCCTCACCAACAATCTCAAGTCTCATAGCAACGTTTGTATTCATCTCA